>ENA-OWNK01000806-OWNK01000806.1-metagenome-genome-assembly--contig:-NODE-806-length-14436-cov-5.129059_pt1 | contig 14436 bp, 8 predicted proteins | sample MGYA00245343_ERZ651121 | MGnify/ENA primary metagenome ERZ651121 (study PRJEB26857, sample SAMEA4031775) | metagenome | biome: human; feature: oral; material: saliva | place: Philippines | collected 2014 | study... | reverse complement strand
CCATTGGTCAAGTGGCAACTTTCAATCCACAACTAGTGGAACGCATGGCTAGACACGTGGGACGAGAGACACAAGCCATAGGGGCAAGACAGATTTTAGCGCCCGATCTCGACCTTGCACGCGAATTAAGATGGGGGCGTGTTGAAGAAACCTTTGGCGAAGACCGATTACTAGTGGCGCAAATGGCACTGGCTTATGCCAAGGGTATTCAGCAAGAGGGTTGCATTCCCACACTAAAACACTTCGTGGCACATGGCACTCCGCAAGGCGGACTTAACCTAGCATCGGTTAAAGGCGGGCAACGAGAGCTGCTCGATGTATTTGTGCGCCCATTTGCACACGTTATTTCGCGCACCCTTCCAGGCTCGGTGATGAACTGTTACAGTGCTTACGACAACGAGGCCATCACGTCTTCGCCCTTCTTCTTGCGCCAACTGCTACGCGACAGCCTACATTTTCGCGGTTATGTGTACAGCGATTGGGGCTCCATTCCTATGCTTAGATATTTTCATCACACCGCCGAAACCGAACGCGAAGCTGCTAAACAAGCCATCGAAGCTGGCGTTGACCTTGAAGCGGGTAGCGACTACTACCGCACAGCCAAACAAATGGTTGACGAAGGCGAACTCGATGCCACACTCATTGATAGTGCTGCAGCCAATGTTTTGCGCACAAAACTAGCCGCAGGACTATTTGAAGACGCTCGTCCCGACACGCTTTCCTGGCGCAAACGCATACATACTGCTGCTGCAGTGGCCACAGCTAGGCAAATGGCCGACGAGAGTTTGGTGCTCTTAGAAAACCCCAACGCTCTGCTTCCGCTCGATATTAAAACGCTTAAACGCATTGCTGTGGTTGGCCCAAATGCCAACCAAGTGCAGTTTGGCGACTACTCGTGGACGGCCGATAACCGCTATGGCATCACGCCTTTGGCTGGTATTCGTCAATATTTGCAAGGCAAAGACATAGAGATAGACTATGTTAAGGGCTGCGATTATTATTCGCCAAAGGCCGATTCCATCCCACATGCCCTTCGTTTGGCAGCTCAAGCCGACCTCACCATTGCCGTTGTGGGCACGCAAAGCATGCTATTGGCGCGCGCTTCGCAACCCTCTACCAGTGGCGAAGGCTACGATTTGTCCGAACTTACTTTGCCCGGCGTGCAACAACAACTCATTGATAGTCTTGTGGCCTTGGGCAAACCGCTAGTGGTTGTGCTAGTTACTGGTAGGCCGTTGATAACAGAGAGCTTCCGACAACGTGTTGGCGCACTCGTTGTGCAATGGTATGGTGGCGAACAAGCTGGCCTTTCGTTGGCCCGAATGCTTTTTGGCGAGTTCTCTCCATCAGGGCGTTTGCCCGTGTCGTTCCCTAAAAGTGTGGGCCAACTGCCTGTTTATTATAATGCTTTGCCCACAGACAAGGGCTATTACAACAAAAAAGGAACGAGAGAAAAGCCGGGTCGCGACTACGTTTTTTCCGACCCCTACCCTGCTTATCCCTTTGGATATGGTCTTTCTTACACCACGTTCCACTATCGTGCACTGCAACTTTCGCACCGTACAGCCAACGAAAAAGACACCGTTGAACTGCGATTCGTGGTGCGCAACAATGGTAAACGACGGGCTATGGAGGTGGCGCAACTCTACGTTCGCCAACTTAAAAGTTCGGTGGGCACACCTGTTAGGCAGCTTTACGATTTTCAAAAACGCAACATTGACGCTGCAAAAGAAGAGGTTTTCACACTGCGTTTGCCCGTTGCCGAACTGTATCTGCACAACAGAAGCATGCAACGTGTGGTAGAACCAGGCCGTTATGAGCTGCTCGTTGGTGCTTCATCGGCCGATATTCGCCTTCGCGACACGCTCAACGTGATAGGGTTAAGCTCGCAAAAAACTATTGTCAACACGCCCAACACGGCTAGACAAACCAGTTCAAACCCACAATTCAATCAGTCGTCTACAGCCAAGACCATCCAGGTTACAGGCGTGGTAAGAAACGTTCAGGCCTTCTTACTGGCTGGAGTAAAGGTTAAAGTAGATGGCAAAACGGTTCAAACAAACGTTCGTGGCGAATATTCGGTCACCGCACGCATTGGGTCTACCCTCCAATTTATTCTTCCAGGTTATCGCACCGAAACGCTAATGGTGAAAGAAAACGGACTCTTTGACGTGGAGTTGACACCAGAAACGCCATAAAAAAGAACTGCATTCGGTATGTTTATCTCTTAAGTACTCAAATTATTGAAGTCTCAAACGCGTAGTAAAACAATAACAGCTGCGCTTATCACATTTATTACCTTACATTATTCTTTGCTCCTTACATGGGGCAAAGAATAATAAGCAGGGGCAAACGATTGCTTCTATCCAACATTAACCATGTGTTAATGTTTTAACTCAAATCGAACATTTGTGAAAGAGGAGCGAAATAACGCTGTTAGCAATCTTAAATATTGCAAACAACACCAAAAATGTAAAATAAAAAAGTATCTTTGTGGCATCAATCAACAAGATAAAGGCACTGCACTCTACTCGCTCTAAGAGCGAAAGACAAGTGAATGCCTTATAAACCTTGACAATTATAGTCCTAAGCACTTGCCAACGGGTCGCTAACACTTGTAAACAAACTGCAACACGGCAAACAGTAGGCCCACCAATTGCAGACAATACAAGGTGCCCGCCACAGCCTTTTGCTACAATTATACAGCCATTCAGCACCCGCCACTGGCCATAATTGAAAACAAAAAGGGGCAATGTCAACCTATTAGATTATACAATCGTGAACTTAACAAACACCCAAAGCAATGCGAATAACCGTAATAGCCAAAAATGCAGGCAAGAGAAAAGAATTGGGTAAACGCCAAATAGAGTTGGTTAAAACACCCCAAACCCTACAACAACTGCTTGAAGAACTTACGCTAGTGGGCTTGGCCGACGCTCAAGCCGAACGAAACAACCAGCCCTTAACACAAAGCGACATCGACGCACAGGCCGAAGAAGGACGCGTTAAGTTTGCTGAAAACTACGCCACCAACAACGATACACCCGAGAAGTCGCTCGAACGCATGCGCCAAGCATTTGTCGATGGACTCTTTAGAGTGTTTGCCGATGGCGAAGAACTCACGCAATGGGAGGGTTCTATTAGCTTAAAGGAAGACAGCGAACTGGTTTTCATTTGCTTCACCATGCTCACTGGCCTCTGTTGGAGATGCATTTTCTAACCCCTTTACTCACCGCCAAGGCACTCTGCCATGGGTTTTCTCCAGCTTGACAACAACGCCTGGCATTATCATAAGCAACTAAACCACACCTCATTTATAATATGCAAACCTATAAAGAATTGGTGGCTCAAGCCCACGAATACCTTAACGCCCTGGATAAGGGCAAGCTTAACAAATACGAAAAACTATTTGTTAAGAGCATGCTAGAAGACAAAAACGACCTGAGAGAGTACTCTTTTAGTGGCGAAATCATTTCGCAAATGCCACTAATTAACGCCACGGCACTGGTTAATGCCGGCGGAGCTCTGCCCAATTTGTTGCCTGCAGAGCTTTCTGAGATGCTTGCTAACTATCTGCAAGAGCTGCATCAGTACTCACCAACTAGAGGTATTTACCGCATCAGTCTGCGCAACCGCGATGAAAACCTCAAAACAAACATGCACCAAGTGAAGGAAGCTTATTTCGCTTTCTTTGTGTTCGCCTTGATGGGCGCTGATATCGACAAACTCGTTCGTGGCCAATACCAAGTGAAAGACTGGGATTGGGGCGCGCCAGTATTCTCGCATGTAATCACGGCTTATATGCTTGCCAACGACCAACGCGCGCTGCAAGCTGCCAAAGAGGTGCTTACCAGCGAAAACAATGTGGGCATTATGACCCACGCTTTGATACGAAGCATCGAACGAACCAATAACGAAGAGCTGCACACACTGCTGCTACAGGTGCTTAAAGCCGCTCAACTGCAAGAGGGACTAAGACAGAGCATCGTGGAAACGGGCGACGAATGCAACCTCAACTTCTTTGAACAGCTGCTTCAAATCATTGACGAACAAAATTTGTTGCGCTTTGCTTCGGTGAGACGTTCCGTGCAAGCCTGGGCTGGACTGGCCTACGAAAACATCGAAGACAAAGACATCAAAACCATATTTCATGCCATCCGCACCTTCTTCCGCAACCCTGAGATGCGCGAAGAGGCCTATCGTGGCGACAATCCCCTACTGGTTTACGTGGCACTTTACTGCGCCGGACTGGACGATTACGCACAAAGCGAACAGGCTGCTTTAAGCCTAATAGATAGTCAATGCCCACAACAAGTGCGCGTGGCTGCTATATATTACCTTAACCGCAGCAGCATTTTTGAGGGCGAAAAACATCTCGATGTGCTGTGTAAACATCTCGACGATAAGTATGTGCTGGCCTTTACCACCAGCGAACTCAATAACAGAGATAACTTTGATGCGGTGGATAGTGGCAAACTTGGCCTGTACAAAGGCGAAGAACGCAAACAAGCCGAGCTGCTTTTCGAAACCATTTTCGACTGGCATAAAACGCTTAAGGCCAACGAAAGTCTAACTTATGGCGGATTTGAATGGTTTGCGATGTCGGTTAGCAATGGCACTACAACGGATGTTTTGTGGTATCTGGCCTCGCGATTGGGCGACCAAACCTACATCGACCGCTTTTTAACGATGAAACAATCGGCTGTTTATGCGCACTTCATGAACGTTTATAAGTGGCGCACCGATAAGAATGGACTCACGCCACTCGACCACTTTTTAAAAGATTTCTTCCCTAAGGCTAGCGAAGAAAGCAAAACAAAATTCGTTGTGAGCCACATTGTGAGCCTAGACCCCGACAAGTTTGAACGCTTTGAAAAGGTTGCTAAGAACTTGCATTACACCGAAGAGCAAGTAAAAACCATTGAGGGCAAACTCAAATCTAAAGTATCGTCTACCCGCCAACGCATCATCTCTATCTTGCTTTGGCTGCCCGACGAGCAACTCATTGAATGTTATAAACGCATTCAAAAACTTAAATCGCCCGACATTCAAGGCTCTCTAAGCGAACTGCGTGAAGCTTCGCCCGCACTCGCCAAGGCCTTTGAGGCACCCATTAGCCAAGAAGCGGGGCAGAGCATGAAGGTATATCCTGGCGAAGAAGGGGGATTTGGACTGTACAAACCTTCTGTTATCGAGATGCCCGAAATACAAAATCCCTTTAACGAAGGTTCTAACAACGCACTAAAAGGCCTACTCTCTAAACTCATGGGAAAGAGTGGCGCACCCGATTTAAGCAGTCTTTTCGCCTACAACTACGACTCGCTCATTGCCCTTTATCAAAAGTTTGAAGCGCTTATCGATGCCAATGCCGAGAAACAATATAAAAGCAAGTGGAACGATGAATATACCCTGGGCGATGCCTACCTCAGAGAAGTGAGCTTTGACTCTGGTATTAAAAGTTTGCCTTTCCCCGAACTGTGGCAACAATTTTTTAAAGATAACGATGTAAAAGACCAAGATCTCTATGGCCTTCATCTAATGGTTAGAAGTGTTGGCCAAAGCCAAGACGACTGGATTAGCCTAAATATTGCGAACTATCCGCTCAACTCAAAACTTAGACAGCTGGAGTTGAAATACAGATCGCACTTTAATATGGTGATTGCTGCTCGCTTCCAAGATGTGTATCAAGAGCACCCCGAACTGTTTTTTGCTGCTTCATACACCTTGGCTGCAATATTTTTCTTCTATTGCAACGAAAAGAAAGTGGTGCGCAAAACCAAATATTCCACTTATATCTACCCCATCCCCACCTGCTTCCCCTTGCAACACGCTTTGCAAACGCTGCAATGGGCATGGCGCACCGATGAAGAGTTCGATGTCTGCTCTACGCTCTTGCTGGCTATCAGCAAAAAATTCTACTTGGACGATAAGGAGAAATCAAGAAGCAATTATCAAATTCCCCCTTTGATGGCCGCACGCATGAACCTCGAAGGAAAGCTTACCGACGACCAATTGATGCAACTCTTGATGGCCGAAAGTGGCGAAATGCTTGACACGGCTTCGTTTGTGGTGTTCTACGATCGCGACTATCGCCGCAAACCTGTTTGGAACTTGCAACCCAAAGACAGCCCCTACTCGGAGAAGGTTTACCGACATCTGCGCGATGTTATTAACCGCATTGCCAACCATCTGCTGGACATTGAACTCACAAGACGCAATGCTCCAACCACGGCAACACAGCTTCTGTGCGGGCGTTATCGCAATAAAGTGGTGTTATGGGGTACTGAGGCCTTGCAAAAGGCTATGCAGGCGTTGGGTAAAGAACACCTGGTGCGCGACTATTATGCTAAAGAGAAACGCGCCGTGCTCACAGCATGCATTGTGAACTGCTACCCCTTGGAGACCGACAAACCCGAGATGCTGAAGGGTATTGAGCCTAGCCGACTGGTGGAACTGGCCTTCTTTGCCCCGCAATGGATGGAACTGGTACGCGAACACCTTAAATGGAAAGGCTTTAACGAGGCTTATTATTACTTTGTGGCACACACTAAAGAGAGCGACAGCGAAGCCAAACGAGCACAAATTGCACTTTATACAGACCTTGCCCCCGAAGAATTGGCCGACGGCGCGTTTGATGCACGCCTGTTTAACGAGGCTTTTAAGCTGGTGGGCAAAAAGAATTTCGCCCTCTTCTACGATGCTGCTAAGTACATGGGAAGCAGCAACTACCACAGTAGGGCTCGCCGTTTTGCCGATGTTACACAAGGTTTGATTAAGGAAACCGAACTGTATGAGCAAATAGACAAAACCAGAAACAAAGACGCTTTGTGCGCACTGGGACTGGTGCCTCTGCCTAAATCAAAGGTAGACACGGCCTTATTGAAACGCTACAAACGCATTCAGGCATTCTTAAAAGAAAGTAAACAGTTTGGCGCGCAACGCCAAACATCAGAGAAACGCACAGCCGAAATAGCACTCATCAACCTTGCTCGCTCGGCTGGATACGATGATGTGATACAGCTGGTGTGGCGAATGGAAGGCCATTTGGTGGCCGACAACAAGGCTATGTTAGACGGATTGGAGGCCGATGGCTATCTCATTCGCATCGAAATTGCTGCTGATGGCACCAACAAACTCATTATTGAGAAAGACAATAAACCACTGAAATCGGTGCCCGCGAAGCTCAAGAAAAACGCTGTTTACTTGCAAGTGAACCAAACACACAAAGACTGGACACTGCAATATCGCCGTGCTCGCGAGATTTTTGAGGACATGATGCGACAACAAACCACCATCATGCCTGCCGATGCTGCCGTGATTGAACAAAACCCCATCGTCTCTCCGCTCTTTGCTAAGCTGCTGGTGCAACAAAACAACAATATAGGACGCTATGCCGATGGTAAGCTTCTCACCTTGGATGGCCCACAAGACATCGACCCCAAAACGCCGCTTACCATCGTTCACCCTTACCATCTGCACGCATCGGGCAAGTGGGCGGCTTGGCAAAGCCATGTGTTCGAAACGCAATTGGTGCAACCTTTCAAACAAGTGTTCCGCGAATTGTACGTGCCCACACAAGACGAAGCCGACAAAGACGAAAGCCGCCGTTACAGTGGTTACCAAATACAGGTGCGCCAAACGCTGGCTACACTGCGCTCGCGCGGCTGGGTGGCCGACTACGAATCGGGACTGCGTAAGGTGTTCCATAAGCAAGGAGTGGTGGTAACGCTCTATGCAAGGGCCGATTGGTTTAGTCCGTCGGATGCCGAAGCACCCGCTATCGAGTACGTTAGCTTTAATCGCACCCGCGGAATAGAGCCTTTACACATCAGCGATATCGACCCCGTGCTGTATAGTGAGGTGATGCGCGATGTGGATTTAACGGTAAGTATTGCATTCGTGGGTGGCGTCGACCCCGAAACAGGCCAGTCAACACGCGAACTACGCGCAGCTGTTGTGCGATGCACTGCCGAGATGCTCAAACTCAACAATGTGCGCGTGGATGGCAATTTCGCCTTCATCAAAGGCACATTGGCCGAATACACCGTGCATCTGGGTTCGGCTATTGTGCGACAAAAGGGTGGAAACGAAATTCCTATCATACCTGTTCACAGCTCGCAACGTGGCAAACTCTATCTGCCTTTTGTTGACGAAGACCCCAAAACGGTGGAAATCGTGTCGAAAGTGGTGTTGCTAGCCGAAGACAACAAACTGAAAGACCCAACCATCTTGCAATGGATTGAAAGACAATAAGCCCTTAACCCTGGGGGCGTGCTGTGGTTTTGGTTCACCACGTGGCCCGCAGGCTGTGCTTTATGATACGCAATAATACTAAGGGGCTGAGCCAAATGCTGTTGCATACTGGCTTAGCCCTTAAGTTTTTTTACGTTGGTGGGCCATTTTTTAGCCCTAACAGAGCACAAGAACTATACAAGTGGGTCTTTATATCAACAATCTCTTCTAAATCGTTTAAAACATGAGGCACTTTATCCTTGTTTTCGTACTGCTATTTATACTCAACCCTTATGCTGGTGCTGGCAGAACGGCTAAGTTGTGGCGCATAAATGTGAGCGTTACGGCAGAAAAAGATGGAGACACCCGCTACGAAGTGGTAGAATCGATGGCTTATTCGTGGAATAAAAAGATAAGCCACGCAACGGGTTCTAACCAACTATCCCTCTATAAAAGCATTCACCAATACGACATTATCCCTTTTTTCGAGGCGATTATCTCCAAACACAAAAAAGCATTGCCCATCAAACCAAGCCACATAAGCTATCGCTGCCAGCATGCACTTATCAAAAGGCTGACCCACAATTCCACCTTCACAATACAACTGCTTACATTTGGCAGGGGGCAAGACAAATGGCTAAACTACCTAAAAAAGCAGATTGGCAACAAGCCCGTGCAGGTGAATATAGTATCCGAAGAGCCCGTTTCGTGCTTCTCTTATTGGCATGCAAACACGCTCGTTGTTGTGTGTTACAACATGTTTGACAAACAAGAAGAGATAAAACCATTGGTAGATGCTTATATTGAGCAGATTGCTAAATCGTGATTTACTATGCCGCAATCTGCCAGACGGCTATTTTTACACAAAAGTGTTAAGCTTTTTAGCACGAAAGTATTAAGCTGTTTAGCACGCAAACACACTGCACACTGTGCCATTACACGTTTGCCGTGCACCCTCACAGGGTAAGCACAATCACATTTATTGCTGCAAGCTCACATTGCCTTTACCCCCAATCAGCATTTCACAGCCTAATCGCCTAGAACGAATGTGCCAAGCGAGGCATTAGGGCTAAACCCAAAAGTTAGGTCACAGCGTTTGTGCAATCTATCTTCCTTGCATGGTATGTTAAATTCGGTATTATTATTTTACAAAACACACCCTCAAAGCCAACCCCTTCTAGCGAAAAACAAGGCGCAAAAACATGCTTTTTGCCCTTTTTCTGGTCTCACGCATTTTATTTTTACTTCGAATTTGAGCAAGAAACGTGCATTTTGCACCATTTTGCCTTTCTATTTGCTCGCCAATTCACGAAAATTCATCGCCCCAAAAACAGCTTTTAGCAGGTAAAATGCCCTTATTTTGGGGTGTTTTGGCCTTCGAAAAGCGAAGACTTCACACCCTTTAGAGCACTTCAACCCGCTCTTTCGTCTGCGTTTTGCACCATTTTACCTTGCGTTTTGCAGCAGTTTACCTTGCGTTTTGCAGCAAAACGCAAGGCTAAATGCAGCAAAACACCCAAGTTTTAGCAACAAAACGCCCATTGTTCGGTCTATTCTGCATTTCCATGCAACCGAACTGCAACTTTCTTGCACTTACAATCCACCCCATTTATTATGAGAAAAACCCCTCGCGAGAATGGAATATTTGCGAGCGAGTGAACAGTTGGTGAACTTAGAGAGCTGTTTTTGATGTAAATTACATGCCGAATATTTTACATTTTTCAAGAAGACGAATTAAACCAGCAGCAGAACCAAGCATACCACTAATAATAAAAAAACACGCAAACCGTTGATGGTTTTGCACATCATATCGAAACGATTGTGAAATACGTAAGAAAGCACGCTATTGACAACAAGGAGACAAGAGCTTTGGCAGGCAGCGCGAACCAATCCGTTGCGTAAACACCCACCCCACCCCATCACCGCAACTTACAAACAACAAAAAAGAGGTGTAAGGAAATATTCCTTACACCTCTTTAACTTAGTTGCGGAGACACGACTCGAACATGTGACCTCCAGGTTATGAGCCTGGCGAGCTACCAACTGCTCCACTCCGCGATGTTATAATTTTCTTTTCGCGCATCAGTTCTGAATTGCGAGTGCAAAGGTACAAATTTATTCGGAACTATGCAAGTTTTATAAGTGTTTTTTTTAATCAAACCTCTTGATTTTGCAAATATATTACAACCCAGAACTACCCCTTTAAATATCGTTATTCATCTGAGACACAGCGTTAAAGACAAAGAACTTCGGAACAAAAACCACATACCTATTTCGATGCCAACATCTCTTACTTTACAGTTCTCCAAAGCGTGCGCGTCGTTCTTCGTCAAGTGTTTGAAAGTCTTTTTTACGTAGAACGAAGCTATTACTGAGATATTTTTCGCGTACGATTTTGTTTTCTGCCAGTTCTTCAGGAGCCCCTTGGAAAAGAATTCTGCCCTCAAAAAGCAAGTAAGCCCTATCGGTAATGGTAAGCGTTTCTTGCACATTATGGTCGGTTATAAGTATACCGATGTTGCGGTATTTTAGTTGCCACACGATGTGTTGAATGTCTTCCACAGCAATAGGGTCGACACCAGCAAACGGTTCGTCGAGCATAATAAACTTAGGGTCGATGGCCAAGCAGCGTGCAATCTCGGTGCGTCGGCGTTCTCCACCCGACAATTGGTCGCCTTTGTTTTTTCTAACCTTACCCAAACGAAACTCTCGAATAAGACTTTCAAGTTTATCCAGCTGATATTGTCTAGGTTTACCAGTAAGTTCGAGCACGGCCATGATATTGTCTTCCACACTCAATTTTCTAAACACACTGGCCTCTTGAGGCAGATAACCAATACCAGCACGCGCACGTTTGTAGACGGGGAAGTCGGTAATCTCAGTATTGTCGATAAAGATATGTCCATCATTGGGCAACACCAAACCAGTAGTCATATAGAACGAGGTGGTTTTGCCAGCACCATTAGGTCCGAGCAGCCCCACAATTTCTCCTTGACGCACGTTGATAGAGACATCGTTTACCACCGTACGTTTGCCATATCGCTTAACAAGTCCTTCGGCACGCAGTTCCATATGGGTTTCCTCGTGGCTCTGTGCGTTCAGTTGAAAATCATTCGTAGACATATCTTCTGCTTATATTCTGATAATTAAACCTTGGTGCAAAGGTAGGCATAAAAGTGGTAACAAGAAATAAAAACAGCGAGCAAGATGACTGTTTCTATCATAATTTGCGTACTTTTGCATAAGTTAGGCTGCATTCGGCAATTTGAAAACAAAATTGCAACAGCGAATGCGTGCCAAAACAAAAAGGAACTAAACATTGCCCATAACATACGGTACACCGCAAATGGGCATACACATTATTATATATTAGGATAAAAAATGTTGATTCTGAACTATCTCAACACACTTGGACGATACCTTATACTAATGGGACGTTCGTTTTCGCGCCCTGAGCGTATGCGTATGTTTTTCAAACGTTACGTAAAAGAAATGTCGCAACTTGGAGTTGACTCGGTGGGCATTGTATTGCTCATCTCTTTTTTCATTGGTGCGGTTATCTGTATTCAGATGAAATTGAACATACAGAGCCCATGGATGCCTCGTTGGGTGTCGGGTTATACCACGCGCGAAATTATGTTGCTCGAATTTTCGTCGAGTATTATGTGTCTTATCTTGGCTGGTAAGGTGGGTTCGAACATTGCATCAGAATTGGGAACGATGCGTGTAACACAGCAGATAGATGCACTCGACATCATGGGTGTAAATTCTGCCTCATACTTAATACTGCCCAAGATATTAGGCCTAGTTACCATTATGCCCTTCTTGGTGATATTCAGTTCGGCAATGGGTATTTTGGGAGCCTACGCCACCGCCTACATTGGGCACATTCTTACGCCCGACGACCTCACGCTTGGCATACAACATGCATTCAATCCATGGTTTATGTGGATGAGTATCGTTAAGAGTTTATTCTTTGCCTATATCATAGCCAGCGTTTCTTCTTACTTTGGTTATACGGTAGAGGGCGGTTCGGTAGAAGTGGGAAAGGCCAGTACAGACGCCGTGGTTTGCAGTTCGGTGCTGATTTTGTTCTCCGACGTGTTTCTCACACAGGTGCTCAGCTAACCATTGCAAAGCCACTCACCAACATTCAATAACAGAAGGGATGTGCCACGCGCAGCATAGCCTCTGCTTATGCAGGCGTTGAACACATTTTCACTTGGCAACGCCAAAACCAATGGCCAGCCTAAAAAGCAAAAACAATGATTGAAATTAAGAGACTTACAAAATCTTTCGAAGATAAAACCGTTCTTAAAGGTATAGATTGCGTGTTCGAGACAGGCAAAACCAATCTTATTATCGGGCAGAGCGGTTCGGGAAAAACCGTACTAATGAAGAATATCGTGGGCTTGCTCGAGCCTAGTTCGGGCGAAATACTCTACGATGGGCGCAATTTTGTTACGATGTCTAAGCACGAAAAGGTGCACATGCGCCGCGAGATGGGCATGATATTTCAAAGTGCAGCTTTGTTCGACTCGCTTTCGGTGCTCGAAAACGTGATGTTTCCCCTCGACATGTTCTCCACAATGAACTTGCGCGAACGCACTAAACGCGCGCAAGAATGCCTAGCACGCGTAAACCTTACCGATGCACAAAGCAAGTTTCCAGGTGAGATTTCGGGCGGTATGCAAAAGCGCGTGGCCATTGCAAGAGCCATTGTACTTAATCCGAAGTATCTGTTTTGCGACGAACCTAACTCTGGACTCGATCCCAAAACATCGCTCGTGATAGACGAATTGCTATCGAGCATCACCAAAGAGTTTGGTATGACCACCATTATCAACACCCACGACATGAACTCGGTTATGGGCATTGGCGAAAACATCTGCTTTATCTATAAAGGTAAGAAAGAATGGCAGGGAACGAAAGATGACGTGATGAGTAGCAAAAACCAAAAGCTAAACGACCTTGTGTTTGCATCCGACCTATTTAGAAAGGTGAAAGAGGTGGAGGAACGAGAAGAGGCCAACACAACAGCGAATAAAGAATAAGCGCCCCTGCCAAGGAATGGCAAATAACCGCAAACAAAAAAAGAACAACATACGTAGAAGGCTGCCTCAACGGGCAGCCTTCCTTATGTTTGCAGCTAAAGTTTATCGCATATACCACACGCCCTTATGCATCACCATGGGCACCACAACCTCTTCGCTGGTGCTATCACCATAGGCAAAGAGCAAGAAAACATTGGCCGAACGTTTAGCCGTATCGGCCATAGCATTAACAACGCGCACATCAAGAATGCCCCGCCGGTCGTTTTTTTGTTGTGCTAAAAACATTTTTGCATTGTCTATAAGCTGTTGCCTATAGTTATTGGGTATGCTGTCGGGGCGATAAAAACCATCCACGTAATGGTCGTACTTGCCAGACAATAGCTGCGCATAATATTCTTTGGCCGCTTGTGCAGCAACCTCGCCAGGGTCTGGTCCCATCGAGCAACCCACAACCAGCAATGCCACGAAAAAGTAAAATAGTTTCTTCATCTGTTCGTTATCCTGTTAATTTATAGCGCAAAGATACGAATTATCTATGTAGAACAACGCCCTTTCAACGCTATTTTCCATTATCTAACAATGTTTTAGGAGGAAAGCAGGGGGCATGAATACTTGCGTAATGCAACAACAAGGCCTACGCAGGGCAAGACTGTAGCATAAACTTTCGGGCATAACATCCACCTGCTTGATGATTATATGGCATATCACGCACAAGTTATTTCTTGTCATAATAAGAAGATGCAACCCCTTTGTAGCAAGATTGCAACATAAGCAGTGACCATTGTGCCAAATGCCACGATGCGGTAATTAGGGCTATGTGGTACAACCAAATGTGGGGTTTACATTTCGTATGTTATCCCAAACTCGTATGGATTAGGTAAGAATCCATCGGCTTAGTACAAAAGTTCCACAAACACCGGCGCATCATCGTGATTTGCGCATAGCTGTGGCTTAACGATTTTATTGTATGCACAGCATTTCTTGGTGATGTTATCTCTTTTTATTCATTTCCTTACGATTTTTGTTTAAAGTTGTTTGAACAAAAAGGAATAATCACTATATTTGCAGATGTAGGCTGAATTAGCTTTCTCAATACGATTTATCAACACTAAATATCCTCTGCATGACGAAACTCTTACAAACCATTGTA
>ENA-OWNK01000801-OWNK01000801.1-metagenome-genome-assembly--contig:-NODE-801-length-14492-cov-5.746693_pt1 | contig 14492 bp, 14 predicted proteins | sample MGYA00245343_ERZ651121 | MGnify/ENA primary metagenome ERZ651121 (study PRJEB26857, sample SAMEA4031775) | metagenome | biome: human; feature: oral; material: saliva | place: Philippines | collected 2014... | reverse complement strand
CCCAACCTTAAATTTTTTCACCATCTTCTTTTTCTTTGGCAATTTGTTCCTTAATTTTGCGCTCTTCTTCTTCTTTGCGAATCCGCTCTGCTTCAATCCGACGACGAAGCGCTTCACGTTTTGCTTCTGGATCCGGGTGAACAACTACGTTCCCAGACTCGATTTCTTCAAGCGCTTGTAATGTTGATTTGACTGATTGGAATTCTTGAGTTGGTACTGCACCACTTTCCAATTCGTGGGCCCGTTTTGCCTCAAGAATGACCAATGAATATTTTGATGGTACTTTGTCAAGCAATGTATCAATAGAAGGTTTTAACATCATATTCCTATACCTAATTTCTAATTATTTATCTCTTCACAATAGTTTGTGTTTTTGGTAACATATCCAGATAATGGCCAATGACACGGTCTACACGGAAATGCTCTGCTTCGATCACACGTTTGACACGCTCAGCAGCAAGAGGAACCTCGTCGTTCACAATGGCATAGTCATATTCACGCATCATGGCGATTTCTTCTTTTGCTTTTTCAATCCGTTGCGCAATAATTTCTGCACTATCTGTCCCACGACCCACTAATCGATCCTGCAATTCATCCAAATCAGGCGGAGTTAAGAAAATAAAAACTGCATCTGGAACTTTCTTCTTTACTTGAAGTGCACCCTGAACTTCAATTTCAAGGAATACATCGATTCCTTTGTCCAAGGTTTCATTCACATAGGTTAAAGGAGTCCCATAGTAATTTCCAACGTACTCAGCGTACTCCAACATTTGCCCTTGACGGATCAAATCTTCAAATTCTTCACGTGTACGGAAAAAATAGTCGACACCATCCACTTCACCTGGACGTTGTGCACGCGTCGTCATCGATACAGAATACTGAAACTGATTGTCCGAGTTTTCAAAAATTTCTCGTCTGACCGTTCCTTTTCCAACCCCCGAAGGACCAGAAAATACGATTAATAAGCCACGATCCGCCATGATTTCTCCTTCAATGTCTTTCTATCTAGTGTAACAAAAATCGGCCTAATTTTCAACTGATTTTTTCATTCAAAAAGCTTGAGATGCTAGACCTCAAGCTTTTCGTTTATTTTGCGTAATCTACTGCACGCAATTCTCGAATAACGGTAACCTTAATGTTTCCAGGATATTCAAGATTGGACTCGATCTTCTCACGAATATCATGAGCCAAGATCGTCACTTTATCATCCTTGATTGCCTCAGGGCTAACCATAATACGGATTTCACGACCCGCTTGAAGGGCGAAACTTGTCTTAACTCCTTCAAAACTATTTGCAATTTCTTCAAGATCTTGCAAGCGTTTGATGTAGCTTTCAAGTGACTCACTTCGTGCTCCAGGTCGAGCTGCACTCAAGGCATCCGCTGCAGCGACAATGACTGCGATGACACTTTCTGGTTCCACGTCACCATGGTGACTGGCAATGGTATTGACCACCACTGGGTGTTCCTTGTACTTCCGTGCCAATTCAGTTCCAATCTCGACGTGACTTCCTTCCACTTCACGGTCAATCGCTTTACCGATATCATGTAAGAATCCTGCACGTCGTGCCAAGGTAGCATTTTCACCCAACTCGCTAGCAATAATACCAGAAAGTTTGGCAACTTCAATGGAGTGACGCAAAACGTTTTGACCATAAGAAGTACGGAATTGCAACCGTCCCATGATTTTCATCAAATCTGGATGGAGGTTTGGTGCACCGATTTCATAGGCAGCAGCCTCACCGTATTCACGAATACGATTGTCAATTTCCTGACGGTTCTTCTCAACCAGCTCTTCGATGCGGGCTGGATGGATGCGACCATCTTTGAGAAGGCTCTCCATTGTCATACGGGCAATTTCACGACGAATCGGATCAAACCCTGACAAGGTCACCACCTCTGGCGTATCATCGATAATCACATCGACACCTGTCAAGCTCTCAAAGGTACGAATATTGCGCCCTTCACGACCGATGATGCGCCCTTTCATACTATCATCTGGCAAATGAACCGTTGAGTTTGTTTGCTCAGCAACAAAATCACCAGCCATTCGCTGCATGGCTTGCACGAGAATGTCTTTTGCAATTTTATCAGAACGTTCTTTCACTTCCAGTTCTGCTTCACGAATCCGCGATGCAATTTCTTTTGAAAGTTGCTCTTCCGTCTGATTCAAAATAATGTCACGCGCTTCTCCTTGACTTAGAGCAGCGACACGTTCCAGTTCTTCTACTTTCTTGTGTTCAAGCTCTTCCAGCTGTTGTTCACGCGTATCAATGTGTTTAGTTCTATCTGTAAGACTTTGCTCTTTGTGTTCAAGAGACTGTTCTTTGCTTGTTAAAATGTCGTCTTTGCGATCAAGATTGCTAGCACGTTCTGCCAAACGGCTTTCTAATTGCTTCAATTCTTGTCGTTCTGACTTAAACTCAGCATCGACCTCTTCACGATATTTTCTGGCTTCTTCCTTTGCCTCCAAAAGTGCTTCTTTTTTAAGTGAACTTGACTCATGCTTCGCCTCTTTTAAAATTAAATCGGCTTCACGTTCAGCCTGTCCACGTAAATTCGTTGCTTCTTGTTCAGCATTCAAAAGGGTGAGTTCCGCAGCTTCTTTTGAAGCTTTCATTTTAAGAGCAGTTCCCACATATCCAATGACTAAACCAATGACCGCGGCAAAAACACCTGTAATAACAAAATTCATGCTTTTACCCCAAATCTATTTAATTAGTTGAATTAAAAATTCTTTTACATTTTACCATAAATTACTAAAATTAACAATCTAAAAAAACAGGAAAAACCTTTTATATTTTTGCTTGACCCTTATTCTTTTATCCACGTTTCTTTCATGGAACACCTGTGAGAAATTCATCTATTTCCACTTTGTTGAATCTGCTTTTTATGCTATAATCAAGAAAAACAAAGAAGGATTTGAGTATGACAAAAGAAGTAATTGTTGAAAGTTTTGAATTGGACCACACAGCTGTGAAGGCTCCCTATGTACGCTTGATTGGTGAGGAAACTGGATCCAAAGGAGACATCATCTCCAATTTTGATATTCGTCTGGTGCAGCCCAATGAAAATGCGATTCCAACGGCAGGACTTCACACGATCGAGCATCTTCTTGCGATGCTCATTCGCAAACGCATCGATGGTATGATTGATTGTTCCCCATTTGGATGTCGCACCGGTTTTCATATGATCATGTGGGGACAACATTCGAGTACGGAAATTGCTAAAGTAATCAAAGATTCTTTAGAAGAAATTGCATCTGTCAGCACTTGGGAGGATGTTCCAGGCACAACCATTGAGTCTTGTGGAAATTACAAGGATCACAGCCTCTTCTCAGCCAAAGAATGGTGTCGCCTGATTCTAGATCAAGGAATTTCGGACGATCCGTTTGAACGTCATCTTGTTTAAGACTAAAAAAGGATAAACTTCTGGTTCATCCTTTTTTATTGTCATTTTTCCCAGAAAGGGGATGTCTGATCAAGCATTAATAATCCAGAGCATCTGAATGACCTTTTCCGTTTCCTACGAAATAACCAGTCTTGGCATTGATACTAAAGAGATAGGTTCCATCTGGTTTGAAGAGGTTGTAATAGCCATTACCGTTAATGATATTGACACGCTCTAAAATGTATTGATTGCCAGTGATATGTCCACGTTTACGAGCAATGTTCAATACTTTTTCAAGAATACCATCACCAAACACCCAAGCTGGGTTATTGACATCATTGATAGCTACTTGGTTATACGGAACACGGCTTAGGTTTCTCTGAAGTGGAACACCATCGCTCGGAAGACCGTACCCTGAATAGCCTGGACTTGCAGTTCCTGCACTACCTGTAACAGCATTGACAGCTGGGGCCGTAGGCGTTGCTGCTTGAGCTGGAGTTGCATTGGAAGTATCTGTACCACCTGTTCCTGTCACTGGTGCCGGTGTCGCAACTTGTTGTGAACGTCCTTGCGCAACCGCCTCATTCAATAAGCTATCTAATTTGTCATTACCTGTCTTTGTTTCTGCAAACGTCGCATCACTTTTTACTTTGGCATTTGCATCAAGAACTCCATCTTTGATGACTGGAGAACTAAATTGAGAATTCACTTTTTGAATGGCAGAAACTTGCTTCACAAGGTCTTCATATTTTGTTTTAGCCGCATTATAATCACTGCTTCCTTCTAATTTGTCCAGCAGTTTCTTCAGATTTTCCAAGTCTCCGAATTTATCATTTTTAAGACTACTTTTCGATTCGTCTACAAAAAAGGCATCGTAAGCTTTGGTAAACTCTTCAAGTTTTTTAGCCTGTGTTTCACTGCTGCTTGATTTAGAAGTAGAAGATGACTTGCTAGATGAAGATGATACAACTGTTGTACCACCAGATGTTCCACGACTATGCATCCAGTTATAGGTCACAAAAATGGCCGAACCGACAATCGCAAGACCTAACGTAGAGTATAAAACCGCTTTGATTCGTTTACCCGCATTGCTTGGTGTTTCCTCAGGAAGGTCCTCTGCTTCTACAATTGGTTCGGTTGGTGTGGGTCCAAATTTAATCTTAGCTGGTAATTCTGTTGAGATAGCATCCATTTCAGGTCTTTGTTCCAAGACCGTTTCCGTTACTTCCGGCGCCTCCACTGCTTCAGCAACTGTTTCTGAAGCAGCCAACTCCTCAGCTTTAGCCAATTCTTCTTTGGCCAAAATCTTTGTATCATATTTTTCTGCTTCTATTTCTGCTTGGTGTTGTTTGATATATTTGTCTAAGACATTATCACCTTCCGTTACACCTGCTTCAATTTCTTCTGCCTTTCGATTGGCCTGCCCAATCGTCATCTCTTTAGCATCTTTAAAATCTAAAATTGATTCTGTTTCTTGCTCTAATGGCTTTCTATCCTTCTCTGTCATAAAAATCCTTTCTATGCCTTTATCTGCCGTTTTACACGTTCCCCAAAATATTGGTAGAGATCAACTTTAAGGGTTCCGTTATAAAGTTTTCGTTTTTTATCTGCTTTACTACCGAATTTAGATTCAAAACCTTCATCACTGGTTAGGATAAATTTACTCCATGTTTTGAGAGGTGCAAATACTTGCCCCATTTCAGTATACAATTTTGACACACCTTCATCATCTGATAAGCGTTCTCCATATGGAGGGTTGGAGATAATCACCCCATTGATTTTATCTGAATGAAGATCTTGAACTCGCATTTGTTTGAAAGTAATGTCACTGCTAACGCCCGCTTTCTGAGCATTTTCTTTGGCAATCTCAACCATCCGTGCATCGATATCGGTTCCCATAATATCCAATTCGATCTCACGATTGATTTTTCTGCTTGCTTCTTGACGGACTTCATGAATCAAGCGATCATCCATCCAGTTCCATTCTTCAAAAGAAAAGGTCCGACGCAAACCAGGTGCCATCTTTCTAGCAATCATCGCTGCCTCAATACAAAACGTACCAGAACCACATGTGGGGTCAATCAAGGGCTTATCTGGATACCAGTTTGACAGCAAAAGGATTGCTGCCGCCATATTTTCCTTAATAGGGGCTCCCCCTTTTTCAGTCCGATAACCACGTTTGAAGAGGCTACTACCAGTGGTGTCAATCAAGACGGTGGCTTGGTCTTTAAGGATTGATACTTCGATCTTAAACTCTGCCCCATTTTCCATGAGAGGAACACCTTCTGGTCGGGCATAGTATTTTTGTAACTTTTTAACAACTGCTTTTTTCGAAATGGCCTGAACGCTAGGTTCATTATGAAGTTTTGATTTGACACATTTAGCCTTAGAAATAGGAAAACGTGCTCCCAAAGGCAAATAGTTTTCCCAATCCAAAGCAAAGACACCTTGAAAGAGTTCTTCAAAAGTTTTGGCCGGAAAACTCCCAACCACAATTTTCACTCGATCAGCCGCGCGCAACCAGAGATTGGTCTCTATGATTGCTCGACGGTCTCCTTGAAATCGAACCCGTCCATTTTCAACCTGGCAATCGTAGCCAAGATCGCGTAGTTCTCGACCAACAACAGCCTCTATACCAGCAGCGGCCGTTGCAATCAATTCAAATTGTTTTTTCATCTTATTCCTATCACTTTAAAAAAGGAGGTTGAGATCTCTCTCCACCTCATCAACCTATATGCAATTTTCTATAAGCCATGTTTTGTTCCAGAAATGACTAGGTACCATTTCCTTCGATAATCATCTGTCTACTGTTTCCAGTCAGAATGCTATGTTCGTTTCCACGCATTCCATGCCCCGACCAAAGTTTGGGTTGCTAGCTTGAGGGGTTTACCGCGTTCCACTTTTTAGGTTTCCCTAAAAACTACGTCACTGTGGCACTTTCAGAGCTACTAGAGCCTATCTTCAGACTTAGCTCCTTCACTCGCCGTAACTTGAATACCAAGTCCCTAGGCTTATGGATTCACCTAGCACAAACACTACAGGCATCACAGCCTGTGCTAGCATGGACTTTCCTCATGAGAGCATCCTCTCACGCGATTATCCAAAAATTGCACGATCTAAAGGATTAATAATCGCGATCTACGATCTGTTTCCCAAAAACTTCTTTTTCCAAACGATTGAGTCGTTTGAGAATATCAAAGTTCGTAGCTGTTGTCACTTGTGGGAATTCTTGCGTAGCTGTACTAGCAATCGGAGATGTTTGTGGTGTTTCTTCTGCTTTTTGGGCAAGTTCTTCACGAAGGCGAGCGTTTTCTTCACGCAATTCCTTCACCAAAGCAGCATAGGTTTCATAGTCTTTTATAACATCATCCAAAAATTCATTTACTTCATCTTTGTTATAACCACGAACTTCTCGTTTGAAATCTTGATCAAAAATATCTTTCGCAGTAAAAATAATACTTGCCATTAGTCTCTCCAATCTAGTTCATCATCACAATTATATAAAAAAATGGTAAGAAAAATCAAGGTATAACACTTAGTTTTCGTAAAAATTTTCGGCAAGTTCATTTAAATCATCAAAACTTAATTGTTTGACATAAAATGGTTCTTTTTCTAACATCATTTTGTAAAGATATTTTAAATTGGTTTCATTTTCTGGATCATAAAAAACATAAGCTCCATCCGCGTTATCTATCAAAAACTGATTGTATTCTTTTAGTTGACCCGGATTGCTATAGTGAGGATAGGCATATTTCACGAAATCCACCTGTTTGAAGCGTGCTAATAATTCCTGATTGCTTTCATTCCAATTTTCGCCAACATTCTCAAATAGGAAGATCGTCGCCATTTGAAAATCGTAATCTTTTTTTAATGCAAAGGCGACCTCTAGTACCCAAGCCTCAAATCCCAAATTACCAGAAAAGACCAGCCATTTCACTCCTTCTTCAAATAAACGACGAAGATCTCTTTCAATGGCTTTTTTGATAATGGTCAGTCGAGGGTCTTTATTGGAAAAGACTCCCACATCAAAACTCTTATAACCTGCAACAAGTATGGTATTCATTTTTTCCTCATTATTCTAATTTATGATATAATAGAGTGATGTAATTGTACCAATAAGGAGAACTATGGTCAACTATCCACATAAAGTAGCCAAAAAAACCTTGGTCTCTACACAAAGGAAACATCCAGTCGACTTTGCGAATCGTGGGATGACATTTGAAAAAATGATCAATGAAAGCAATCAATACTATCTTTCTCGAGGTCTGGCAGTCATCCATAAAAAACCAACACCGATTCAAATCGTGAAAGTGGATTATCCACGTCGCAGTCGGGCAAAGATTGTTGAAGCCTATTTCAGGCAAGCCTCAACGACGGACTATTCTGGAGTATACAAGGGACGCTATATCGATTTTGAAGCTAAGGAAACACAGCAAAAGCAATCCATGCCGATGAAAAATTTTCATCAACATCAGATCGATCATATGGAGGCGGTTGTCCATCAAGGCGGTATCTGTTTCGTTCTCTTGCATTTTGCAAAGTTAAGCGAAACCTACTTACTTCCTGCTCCTGCATTAATTCACTATTACAACATCGATCATGGTAGTAAATCTATGCCTCTCTCCTATATTCAGGAGCACGGTTTTCTAGTAGATAAGAATCGACTTCCGAGTGTTCCTTATCTTGAAATTATCGAACAGAAACTTCTAGGCGGTATTTAAATGAACAAACAAACAGTCATTCAGTGGTTGAAATATGTTGCCATCGCAGCCATTTCATTTTTCTTACTTTTATTTGTCCTTTGTGGACTGATATTTGGCTACTATGCCATGAAAGCGCCAACCTTATCTGAAAGGGATTTGGTTGCAACAACATCTAGTAAGATCTATGACAACCAAAATAACTTGATCGCAGATTTGGGGTCTGAGAAACGAATCAACGCCTCAGCAAATGAAATCCCTACTGATTTGGTCAATGCTATCGTGGCGATTGAAGACCACCGTTTCTTCAATCACCGTGGGGTCGACATCATTCGGATCGGCGGTTCCTTCCTTCACAACTTACGAGGAGGAAGTCAAGGTGGGTCAACCTTGACGCAACAATTGATCAAGTTAACCTATTTCTCCACTTCGGCCTCCGACCGTACCCTCTCTCGTAAGATCCAAGAAGCTTGGTTAGCAACTCAACTAGAAAAGAAAGCAACCAAACAAGAAATCTTGACCTATTACGTCAATAAAGTATTTATGGCGAATGGGAATTACGGAATGCAGACAGCCGCGAAAAGTTATTACGGAAAAGATCTAAAAGATCTTTCGCTCCCTCAATTGGCACTCCTTGCGGGGATGCCCCAAGCACCAAACCAATACGATCCATACTCCCATCCTGAAGCAGCGCAACAACGCCGAAACTTAGTATTAAAAGAAATGCTCGATATGAAGACCATTTCTAACAAACAATACGAAGCAGCGGTCAATACGCCTGTTACAGATGGTCTTCAAAGTCTTAGTTCTTCAAGTAGTTATCCACCATATATGGATAATTACCTGAAAGAAGTGATTAAGCAGATTGAAGAAGAGACCGGCTATAATTTGTTGACAACTGGGATGGATGTTTATACAAACGTTGACACCGAAGCGCAAAAGAAATTGTGGGACATCTACAATACAGATGAATATGTCAACTATCCTGATGATGAATTGCAAGTAGCTTCTACAGTTATCGATGTCAATACTGGGAAAGTCATTGCACAATTAGGATCTCGTCATCAATCTAGCAATGTTTCCTTTGGTACTAACCAAGCGGTTGAGACTAACCGTGACTGGGGCTCTACAATGAAGCCAATCACAGATTACGCACCAGCTCTTGAACATGAGGAATATACTTCTACTGCAGCAACCATTACAGATGCACCTTACAATTTCCCTCATTCCTCAACACCAGTTTACAACTGGGACCGTTTTTACTACGGTAGCATTACCATGACATATGCAATCCAACAATCTAGGAACGTTCCAGCAGTGAAGGCTCTCGAAAAAGTCGGTCTTAAAAAGGCTAAGAAATTCCTAAATGGACTGGGAATCGATTATCCAAAAATGGTATACGCTAACGCTATCTCAAGTAATACTAGCGATTCAAGCAATAAATACGGAGCTAGCAGTGAAAAAATGGCTGCTGCCTATGCTGCTTTTGCGAATGGTGGTACCTATTACAAACCGAAATATGTCAGTCGGGTTATCTTTAGCGATGGAACTACTAAAGATTTTGATTCGGAAGGAACCCGCGCGATGAAAGCAACAACTGCCTACATGATGACAGATATGATGAAGACAGTCCTCATGGCTGGTACTGGTACAAATGCAGCTATTTCAGGAGTCTATCAAGCTGGTAAGACTGGTACGTCAAACTACTCCGATAATGAGTTAAGTAAACTAACTAAAAATTCAAGTTATTCAAGTATCGTAACTCCGGATGAGTTATTCGTAGGATACACACCTGAATATGCTATGGCCGTCTGGACGGGTTATTCAAATCGCTTGACTCCGGTATTAGACAACGGAATTCAGGTAGCAACAGACGTTTATCGTCAAATGATGCTCTATCTGGCTAATAACAATAATTCTGGGCATACAGATTGGACACAACCAAGTGGGCTTTATCGAAGTGGTTCTTATCTCTACTTAAACAATGGTAAGAACAACAACAACAATAACTACTACTATGAACCGAGTTATCCCACAGATCAGTATTCATATGAGGAACCTTCGTCTAACTCTTCGAACGAAGAAAATTCATCTAAACCATCAGAGTCTTCTTCACAAGACTCTAACAATCATAACGAATAATATAATGGAGAAGTCGGGCTTTTCACCCGGCTTTTTTAAAACAATGATTGAAACATCAGAACCTTCTGTTCTTGTTTTAAAAACAACACTAATAAATCTGATTTATTTAGTTAGACATTCCAGCTTTTTTATTTTTGAGTATACAAGAAAAGAGCCTTTCGGCTCTTTTCTATATCATTATTTTGCTAAAGCTCCCATTGGATCCCACGGTGCTAGGACAATTGGTTCTGCTTCATAGGCTGCTAATTCGTCTGAGGTTAAGAATTCTTTACGAACTACGATTTGGTAGGTATATTCATCCATCCATGCATCAGAAGCCACAAAGTAACCATCTGTACCGACCTTGTCCCCCCATGAATTTTCAACCTTCCATTTACGAGACTGACCTGCTTCGTCTAAATCAACCCCTGTCAAGACCATAGCGTGTGTCATTAGACTTTCAGCATAGTCCAAGCGACCGGCTTTGTCTTGTGTTAAATGAATATCCATACCCGCTTCAAAGTCGTAGACATCGGTTGCCAGGATTCCGGCTTTGCGGTTGCTGACTTGACCTACATCTGAACCAAACCAGACAGTTTCTCCTGCTTTCATTTGAGCAATGGCTAATTCTTTCAAACGATCCATTGGAACATTTAGGTAGCGAACTGAACGGCTACCTACAACATTGCCCAACATCTCAACGGTATATGATTTTCCATATGGCTTATCTGTAGTTGGGGCATTGATAATGGAGACGTAATCGTCTAATTGAAGGTCTACATATTTTTTGTAGAAGCTTTGTGGAGTTAAGCCACTTTCGCTATGGAATTGGTTGTCCTTATCACGGTATGAAAAGTCAAATTCACGTGGAGGCAATCCTAAAGACATAGCCAAGAAGTTAAAGATTTCTTGCAACAACGCTTGTTTCTTGCTCGCAACTGCCTCACTATCTGCGCCTGAGTGAATCAAATCACGCAAGATTTGCGCATCTTGACGCAAGAGTTTATTGAGGTAGGTGTTCAATTCCCGGCTATTGCTTGAAGAAATTGATTCTGGATAAACTGATTTTGGAACCACTCCGTATTTCTCAAAGAGGGATACCACCATATCCCATTGACCGCCATCTTGTTGTGGGGTTTGTAGGAGAAAAGCCACCTTACGGCTGGTCAATTCTTGGTCTGCTGTAGCAATCACTTGCTCCAAAAACCAGTTTGATTTTTCATACTTATCCCAAAAGAAAGTATGTGCTTGAGACAATTCAAAATCCTCCAATTGGAAGCTTGAAATCATCTTGTGACGGAAGGTATTTAAAGCCGCAAACATCCAACAACGTCCAGATGCTTTTTGGTTTGTCACCTTATCCTTGGTCAAATCAAGTGAAAAAACTGGTGTATTTTCTACTGCACTCTTGCGCGTTTCAAGCGATGCATGGATCCCATTGTGGGTAACAGCATTTTCAAGAGCCGCATATTTCACATTTGCTTCATAATTAGCATAGAGCTGGTCTGTAAATTCTTTCGTTAATTCTGACATAGCAATCTCCTTTTTTCGTTATTTACTATTATAATCCTTTGAGCAGAATCTTCAAGTAAAAATCACCCTATAGAGAGGGATTCTGTTTAGAATAGATGATTTTATCCCCGCAATATCCTTTGCGTTGAATGGCATGAGGGATGGTTTCTACATACTGCATTCCTGCCTTTTCCATGACTTTCCCTGAGGCAGGATTTAAACTGACATAAGTGGCTTTGATTTCTTTAAATCCAACTTTGTTCAATAAGAAATCCAAAACAGCTATGACGGCTTCTGTCATGAATCCCTTCCCCCAGAATTTCTTGCCAAGGATATAACCCAGCTCGCAAGATTGACTTTCCTGGTCTTGAGAAACCACACTAATATCTCCAATTACCTGATCCGGTGATGTTTTCAAACAGATCGCCCATTTATAAGTATCTGGTTTAAGATACTGTTCGATCCATCTTTTGATCGATTCTCTAGTTCTCTCAGAAGATGCATGGGCATCCCAGGTGACATAGTTCAGGGTTTCAGGATCAGAAGCCCAATTTTCAAACATCGCTGGTGCATCCTTCAAAACGAAAGGTCTCAAGTATAAATGCTCTGTCTCTATGACAAGACTTCCAAGATGCTTCATAGATTGTCTCCCTTCATTTTTTCATGCAACTTGAATTCTGCAAGTTTTTTACTTTAATCTAGAAGAAAAGGACGGATGAAACCGCCCTTCTTTTTGATGCTTTTCACAATATAATATGGTGAGAAGACTACGAAATCGAACTCCACGAGTTACCGATTTCTACCTCGTTCTCCTATGTTAAGACTCTGGCTAAAAAGGTCTACTGGACCTTTTTACTCCCAGAAATGATCAAATACTGTGATTGGCAAGTGGCGTTTGTGTTGGCCTTTGTACCACCATTTTTCAATAGTTGCTTGAGCTTCTGGGCTCACTTGTTTGCCTTCTAGGTAATCATCGATTTCATTATAGGTGACACCCAGCGCTACTTCATCTGCTATTCCTGGTTTTTCTTCTTCCAAATCTGCTGTTGGGATTTTCTCATAAAGAGCAGGATCGGCTCCTAAGGCCTTAAGCAATTGTTTTCCTTGGCGTTTATTCAAACGGAAAAGGGGCAAAATATCTGCACCACCATCTCCAAATTTTGTGAAGAAACCAGTAATATTTTCTGCAGCATGATCCGTCCCAATCACAGCTCCGCTACGTGCTCCAGCTAGAGCATACTGAGCAATCATGCGACTGCGAGCCTTCATATTGCCTTTGTTAAAATCAGAAACCTCTGTTCCAGTCGCTTCTACTGCTCGTACCATTTCGTCAGCAGACTCCTTGATATTCACAACCAGGCTAACATCCGGCTGGATAAAGGCCAAAGCTTTTTGTGCATCTGCTTCATCTGCCTGTACCCCATAAGGAAGACGAACGGCAATAAATTGATAGGAGGCATCTCCTGTTTCTGCACGCATTTCTTCCATGGCTAATTGAGCTAATCGTCCAGCAAGAGTTGAATCTTGTCCTCCTGAGATCCCTAATACAAATGTTTTCAAGAAGGGATGTTTTTTTAGATATCTTTTTAAGAAATCAACTGAGCGGCGAATCTCTTCCTGAGGATCAATGCTAGGCTTGACACCCAATTGTTGGATAATCTCTTCTTGCAAACTCATTTTGCTTCTCCTTCTCCATTAGCCTTGTTACGCATTTCCTCGATTAGATCCATCTTATCCTGCCAAATATCTTTTGCCAAGTCAACTGGGTAATGCTGTGGATTGAGGACACGCTTGTATTCATCCCACAATTGATCGTAATTTTTACGAGCATATTCTTGAATTTCTGATAATGGTGGTAGTTGATAAACCAATTGCCCCTCTTTAAAAATATCCACTAAAAGAGGAATAGCCTCAAAGTTTCGGACCGTTTTATTGATGTAGGTATAAGTCGGATGGAACATTTTAAGTTCTGTCAGTTGTGAAACATCTACTCCATCATAAGTGATGTAGTCCCCTTCTGACTTACCTTTTTCACGACTCGTAATCCGCCAGACTTGCTTTTTACCTGGAGTAGAAACTTTCTCTGCATTATTAGAAAGCTTGATGGTATTGATCATCTCTCCTGCTTCGTTTTCAACAGAAACAATTTTGTATACCGCCCCAAGTGCTGGTTGATCGTAAGCCGTAATGAGCTTGGTTCCCACACCCCATACATCAATTTTTGCTTTTTGCATTTTTAAGTTGAGGATGGTATTTTCATCCAAGTCGTTAGAAGCGTAGATTTTAGCATTTGTAAACCCAGCCTCATCTAATTGCTGGCGAACCTTTTTAGAAATATAGGCAATATCTCCTGAGTCAATCCGGACGCCTAGGAAATTGATTTTATCTCCCATTTCACGCGCTACCTGAATAGCAGCAGGGACCCCAATACGCAGGGTATCATAGGTATCGACGAGGAAGACACAATCTTTATGGGTTTCCGCATAAGCCCTAAAGGCCTGGTAGTCATTTCCATAAACCTGTACAAGAGAATGGGCATGAGTTCCTAAAACTGGGATTCCAAAGAGCTTACCTGCCCGAACATTACTAGTTCCATTGGCCCCTCCGATGACTGCCGCACGAGTTCCCCAAATGGCAGCATCCATTTCTTGCGCACGACGTGTTCCAAATTCCATCAAAGGCTCATCTTCAATGACCGAACGAATACGAGCAGCTTTTGTGGCTATCAAGGTTTGAAAGTTGACGATATTCAAAATGGCTGTTTCCACCA
>ENA-OWNK01000799-OWNK01000799.1-metagenome-genome-assembly--contig:-NODE-799-length-14499-cov-4.584741_pt1 | contig 14499 bp, 10 predicted proteins | sample MGYA00245343_ERZ651121 | MGnify/ENA primary metagenome ERZ651121 (study PRJEB26857, sample SAMEA4031775) | metagenome | biome: human; feature: oral; material: saliva | place: Philippines | collected 2014... | reverse complement strand
AACCTTTGGATCTACTATAGGAGTAGAAGCTTGCTATTATGGCAAACCTATCATTTGCTTAGGGATGGCCTATTATAAGTATATAGAGGTAGCATATAGTCCTAAAGATGAGAAAGAATTGTACTCTCTTATTATCTAGAGACAATTGGAACCCAAACCTAAACAAAATACACTTCCTTATGGATATTGGGCTAAAACATTTGGAAAACCATTTGCAAATTTTGTTAAAGGTTATAAAGGAATAAAAAACTATAAAAATAATGTTGTGGCTGTCTATGATAAAAATTTAATTACTGCAAGTTCAGCTGGTTCTTTATTATGGGCTAAATATATTTTAGAAAATTTAGAGATTTTTTCTAAATCTGCAATAGAAAGTTGGTACAAATATTATGATTTAGGAATCTCTGAATACTATATTGAATTTATGCAAAAAATCGAAAAAGAGAAGGAATTAGACGAGGCTAAGCTGAAAAAGCAAAACGCCGTGGTGAACCAAAACTACGAATTGGCCGCCAACTACCGAGACATGCAACTGCGACTGGAAAAGGAATTGGAGGCACTGAACTACGCTTGGGCGTTTGGCGACAACGACAATCGCCAGCCCGTAACCGAAAAAGAGGTGGCCGAAGTTGTGTCGATTATGACGGGCGTGCCCGTGCAACGAATGGCAGAAACCGAAGGCGTAAGGCTGAAAGGCATGGCCAACGAACTGAAACAGGCGGTTGTGGCGCAAGATGCAGCCATCGAAAAGATGACTAAGGCCATTCTGCGCAACCGCGTTGGACTGAAAGAACCCAACCATCCCATTGGCGTTTTCATGTTCCTTGGCCCCACTGGCGTGGGCAAAACCTATTTGGCCAAGAAGTTGGCGCAGTTTATGTTCGGCAGCGACGATGCCCTAATACGTGTAGATATGAGCGAGTACACCGAGAGCTTTAATGTTTCGCGCTTGGTGGGTGCTCCTCCAGGATACGTGGGTTACGAAGAGGGCGGACAGCTAACAGAGCGTGTTCGCCGCAAGCCTTACTCCATCGTACTGCTCGATGAAATTGAGAAAGCGCACGGAAATGTGTTCAACCTGCTGCTGCAAGTGCTAGACGAGGGTCGCCTTACCGATGGAAACGGCCGACTGGTAGACTTCCGCAACACGGTTATCATCATGACTTCGAACGCTGGAACGCGACAACTAAAAGAGTTCGGACGTGGCGTGGGCTTTAACACGGGTGACGCTTTGGGCGCTAACATGAACGAGAAGGATAAGGAATATGCGCGCAGCATCATTCAAAAGAACCTTAGCAAACAGTTCGCACCCGAGTTTTTGAACCGTCTCGACGAGATTATCACCTTCGACCAACTAGATCTTGAGGCCATCAACCGCATTATCGACATCGAATTGCGCGGTCTTTTCAAGCGTGTTGACGACCTGGGTTATCACCTCGAAATAACACCTGAGGCCAAGAACTTTGTTGCTTCCAAGGGCTACGACGTACAGTTTGGAGCGCGCCCATTAAAGCGAGCCATCCAAACATACATCGAAGACTTGATTGCCGAGCGCATTCTGTCTGACGAATTGTCGCTGGGCGACACCATCGTTATAGACAAGTGCCCCGATAAAGAGGAACTTTGTGTAAAAGATGTTGCTGTATCTTAATACTCCAAATGCAGGTGTTGCCCCTCTATAGCGGCATTTGCAGCCCTTACTTTAAATACTAACGGGGACATCATGCTTTGCGCATGATGTCTCCGTTTTGCATTTTAGGGGCGATGGTGTGGCACATTATTTCGCGTAGGTTATTCTTATCGTAACCAAATGTGCATCGGCAAATTGTTAATTCGGTAAATAAATTTTACATATAACGCTTTTTAGCCGAGCCATTCTAGAAAAAATCACCCCCTAAAAACGCAATAAAAAGCACTAAAACGATGAAAACACGGCAAAGGTTGAGTGCTTTTTTACTCCTCTTTCGGCTTTTTACTATGGTTTTGCATTTCTATTTGAAGAAGAATTTTCAAAAATCTACTTCCAGAACCCATAAAAATCTAACCCGACGCTTCGTTATCCAATCTCATTTTGCTGCAAAACGCACTGCGATCTGCTGCAAAACGCAACGCTAACTGCTGCAAAACGCAAGGTTAACTGCTGCAAAACGCAAGGTTAAGTGGTGCAAAACGCATGCAAACCCCATAAAAACGGAGTTTTTGACCCTATTTATAGGTATTTTCCACCATTTTAAAGTAAACTCAGCTTGATGGTTTCTGGTGGTGGTTTTTTGGTATTTTACGCCCTAAAACATGCTAAAAAGCATATATTTTCAATCAGAACCTCATAACTAACAATCAATCAGATAGTTAGAAACTATTAAAATACTCCAGAAAATCCAGCCAATGCTTCATTTTTTTGCAGCGATGGCACTCACAATGTTAAAAAACGGTACAAATATTTTACACCACCACAATTATTATTCGGCGTAATAGCTTATAACAAATGTTTAAGCCCAAACGAGAATCTGAGTTTGTGCAGTGTGGATTTGAGTATTGAGCTTATTGCCTCACTGATTTTTGAAGGCGTAGCGAGCTGCATCAAAATCATAAGACAGGCAAACCAACTGGAAGTAAACAAAAGCCATACTAAACGAGATACCTCCAGGGGTTAAAAAACACATCACCCCCTGTCTACATCTACATGCAAACAGGGGGTGATGTTATTTTTTATGTGCGCTTAGAACATGTCGCGGTGGCGACGTCCCAAAGGAATGGTGATACCAAGCAGAGCACTAGCCGTGCGCGTATCTTTGCCAAAGTACATATAATCGGTGGCAACAGTGAGCGGGCCTAGCTTCAAACCAAGTCCTAAGCCTTTGCCTTGACTTTGTATTACCGAATAGCTAACAGCCAAAGCCACTTGCTTTGTAAAGCTAAAGCTACCAGCAAAGGTAAGTTCCTGTTGAGTGTTTATCTCGCCCAAGCGTGTGGTTGAAAGTGCTCCAACCGTAAGTTTATCGTTCAGCAACTTATATTGTGCTCCCAACACCAGTGTAGAACGAAGCTTGGTGGTGCGCGATTTACTTTCTTCTTCTTTCATATTCCACAAGTCTTGATTAAGAATCGAACCGCTTTCGATGGTTTTCTTAAACTCATCACGATGTTCTCCAGCATGCACTCCGTCGAAATCGTACTCACGTTGGAACTCTGACACGCCCTTAATAGAGTTGTCTTTTCCCCATTTAATGAAGCCCAAATCTAGCACAGCAGCCGACAACGTGAAGTCGCGACCCAGCTTATAGGCAGCTCCGAGGTCAACAGCAGCACCATAACCAGCAAAGGAGGTGGAGCCATATTGCTGCCAGTCTTTAATATATTGCTTATCGTCTTTAATAAAGGTCAAGCCTGTGAGCGAGCCATCTACCTCTGCATGGGCCTTAATCAAGGCTTTACCTCTAACCCTTTGCAATTCTTCTTCGGTAATAGCCGACCAGTCTTGATGCGGATTTATGTTTTGCAAGTTGGTTTTCACCGTCACATCTTGCACCTTAGCAGTAAGATCGGCAATACCAAAAAGCATTTTCACCTTAACACCCAGCACCAAACGTTCGGTCACGGGGCGAGCATAACCCAGTCCTGTTTCCAGATACATATTGGCTTTAGCTTTTCCGCCGTGAGTAAAGAGGTTGGCATTGGCCCACGATTGAGTGCTCATGCCACGACCAGCGCGCAAAAATTCGAACGCATCACGATTCATGTTGGCATCAATATCAGCCCTAATAGTGAGGTTAACGTTCCAAAAACCCTTTCCGCTATACCATCCAGCCGAAGCCAAATCGTTAGAGAGGGCAATGCTCAAGCGGTTGTTTTCTTTAAGCTGACTAACAAATTTATCAGTGGTAAAGTAATCTGCGCTGTTGGCATTTGAAAGAAGGTTGTCAATATACTCAGCCGAAATGGAGTTAGAACTAACGCTAGCATTAAATGCTCCCAAAAACGGAAGGTTAATAAATCCGCGTTGAGGCGCCATGGCTGGATTAAGACGTTGTTTGAAATTAACGTCATCCATAAAGTAGGTAGTACGGTTAAACTGCGCAAAGGCACAGTTTGGCGCAATTGTCAACATCATTGCGGCCACAAGTTTTACACTTTTCTTAAGAGTTGATTTCGCTTTCATTTGTATCAAAATTTAAAGTATGTTCCATCTTTTACGCGCTTATGCACAATTACTTTATCTATTGCTCTGCACTATCTTGCTTTCGTTTCAGGCTAAGGGGCTGTATTAAATAGGTGATGCAATACATTACTTATTAAATTCCTTACCAAAAACTATTGCATGCTCAACACGAAAAGCCATTGAAGGTAATGTATGGAACACTCCTTGGGTACATATTATTTACTATCTTGGTGCAAAGTTACGATAATATTTACATTGCGCAAACATTTTTAACTATTAATTAACTAGCATTGCGCAAATTAACCACCCCCCTTTCATTGTAAGTAAACAAGCGAGTCTCTACCCTTCCCTACGTCTAGTTCATTACTTCAAAGCTTCCAAACCCCATGCCAACCCTCCAAACGCCACGTCGTCTACAACCTTTGTGCACCAATCTGTACACAAATTATATCCACACATTGATGGTTATCCATGATAAAAAGTGTAAATTTGCAAAACATTGCCAAGCACATTGCACACATTAAGCTATGCACTAAACAACGATAAGCACGTTTGCAACAAGCACTTATACACAGCAATGAGCACCTCGAGGGCAACAAACACATATAAAAAAGAAAGCAAAAGAAAGAAATGACCTTGACTGTACTGATAAAAAAACTCATTGGCTACGTGGTTAAGCCCCTACAAGTCAATGCACCGTTCTTCGTAACGATGTATATCTTGGGCGTGGTTTGTGCGTGGCTATGCCTCCCCCATAGCTCAAGCGAAAAGATTTACAGGCATCTTTACACCGAATTGCTGGTAGATCTCTACGCCCTTTGCTTACTTTTAAGCGTACTACCACAGCGCATTCGCCCTTGGGTTCGCGGTGTGCTATATGTCATTTTATACCTCACAACGGCCGTCGATGTATTTTGTCGCGTACAGTTAGACACTATCGTTACTCCCACCATGTTGCTTTTGGTGGGCGAAACCAATGGTCGCGAGGCCTCTGAGTTTGTCTCTAGCTACCTTTCGTTTAGTGTATTATTTACTAAATTTGGATGGATTGTGCTTATCGGTCTTCTGCATTTAGCTTATACATTACGCCGATTTGCACCCACCCAATTAAAGGTGGCTTGTCAAAAGCTTTTAGGTAAGTTTCCCAAAATCAACATTCCCTATAGTGGCAAGCTTAAAACCTATGCCCCTTTTGGTTTTACTGTCATACTTATTTGGAGCATTTGTGTTACCGCCAGCAACAAAGTGAACCTTTGGACGCTAATGCATGCCAAGAGCATTGGCGAAGTGGAACACATGCTTACCGAGCCAACACATGGCGAATGCTACCACCCCATACACCATATCATGTTCTCGATATATGCCAACTCGCTAGCTTCTCAACAGCTAGACAAACTCATTGCGGCTTCCAAGAAGGCCAAAGTAGACAGCTGTGCGTACACCAGTCCGCACATTGTGCTGATAATTGGCGAGAGTTATGGCAAACATCATTCGCAACAATACGGCTATGTGCAACCCACAACGCCACGACAAATACAACGAGAACGAAGTGGACAACTGGTGAAATTCAGCGATGTGGTGTCGCCTTGGAATCTCACCAGCTATGTATTTAAGCATGTATTCTCGCTTTACAACGTGGGAGACCCTGGCGAATGGTGCGACTATCCACTATTTCCCCAAATGTTTCGAAAGGCGGGCTATCACGTTACGTTCATCACCAACCAGTTCTTGTCGCAAGCAAATGAAAACGTTTACGACTTTAGTGGGGGCTTTTTTCTCAACAACCCCACCCTGAACAAGGCCATGTTCGACACGCGAAACGATAGTTTGTACACCTTCGACGAAAACCTCGTGGCCGAATACTCGCACCTTAAAGCGCAAGAGGGGAAATACAACCTTACCATTTTCCACCTCATTGGGCAGCATGTAGGCTACAAATATCGCACGCCCAACAACCGACGACGTTGGAAGGGCGACGACTATAAAACACTTCGCCCCGACTTATCGCCTGCTCAGCGCAGCGTCTTGGCCCATTACGACAACGCTGTGCTTTACAACGACTCGGTGGTTGACCTCATTGTGAAGCAGTTTGAGCAAAAAGATGCCATCGTTATCTACATGCCCGACCACGGCGAAGAATGTTATGAGGAGAACCGCGGCATTGTTTGCCGCAACCATTCGGCCGCCATCGACTACCCTTTGGCTAAATACGAATTTGAAATTCCGTTCTGGATATGGTGCTCGCGAAGCTATATAGCCCAACATCCCGACATCTATCGCCAAATATTAGACGCGCGAAACCGTCGTTTTATGACCGATGCCCTGCCACAATTGCTGCTCTATCTGGCTGGAATAAAGACCCAAGACTATCGAGAAGAAAACAACTTAATTAGTCCGAAGTACAACGAAAGCCGTCCGCGAATACTAAAAGGTACCACCGACTACGACAAACTGCCTCGCCCCACGCCCCAAAACGCACTGCCCAACTAAGGCTAAGGCTTGGCACACTTTAATCCGCACACCACATTATGCCACAAAACGAGCAACATCAAACCAATAAAAGCATTGTAACAGCCTCAACACAAGCGGCAACAATAGCTGCTAACAACCAAGCCAACAAAGCCAATGCCAAGCAAAAAGGCACTGGCATGGGGGCCTGCATGCGCGGTTTGGCCATCATTGGCATATTTTTGCACAACTATTGCCATTGGCTTGGTCCGATGGTTAAAGAGAACGAATATACCTTTAATGCCGAAAACGTAGCCGGCATGAACCGCGCTTTGCTGCATGCCGACGCCCATTTACCCCTACATCTGCTGTCGTTTTTCGGGCATTATGGCGTACCCGTGTTCCTCTTTCTAAGCGGATTCGGCTTGTTTAAGAAGTATCACGAGACCTATGCACCAGTTGGGAAATTCCTTTTTGGTCATTACCTTAAGTTGTTTCGAATGATGGCGGTGGGCTTTGCGCTCTTTATTTTCATCGATGCACAAACACCACCTAGCTGGCGTTACGACAGTTTGAAGATTATCGCTCAACTATTGATGTTCAACAACCTGCTGCCCCGACCCGATAAGATGATTTGGCCCGGTCCGTTTTGGTTCTTTGGCCTGATGATGCAGTTTTATTTGCTCTATCGCTTAATGCTTCATCGCCGACATTGGGGTGTTACGATGCTAGTAATGGCGCTGTGCGTGCTGGTGCAACTGCAACTAAACCCCATGGGCGAAACCATGAATCGCTATCGCTACAACTTCATGGGAGGCATGCTTCCCTTTGGTTTAGGACTGCTCTATGCTCGCTTTCAAAACAAGTTTACGCTCTGGGGCGACGATCACGTCAAGCAGTTGGGCGCTCTTTTGATATGTATGCCTCTGGGTTATTACCTCAGTCAGAGTTTCGTGGGGTGGACCTTTGTTCCCCTAGTTGTATGCCTTTCGGTGTTCTTAACAGCCAAATTGCTGGCTCGCACCACATTTTTGGCATGGCTCTATAGCGCCCTTTGCTGGATGGGTAGCATTTCGGCAGCCCTCTTCGTTACCCACCCCATCACGCGAAAACTCATCATCCCCATATCGCGCCATGGCCAAATTTATCAAGGTTTGCTGCTCTACATCGTGGCATCCATAGCCTTAGCGTGGGTTATAGATAAGCTTATTAAGCGCATTCCCTTACCCAAATGTTAACAATCTCAACGCAATGACCCCAACAACCAACGGCATAAACTTTGCCAACATCAGCCATCACCGCAGCGAGCTAATGGGCTTGGCCATGATAGCCATCGTGCTTTTTCATGTAAACGTGCCCCGTTTGTCGCCCTTTTACGGACTCTGGCGCATGGGAAACATGGGTGTAGACGTGTTTCTTTTCCTTAGTGGCGTTGGCCTTTGGTATGCTCTCACAAGCAACACCTCGCTTAAACGTTTCTTCACTCGCCGTTACTTGCGCATCTATCCCACATGGTTGTTGGTGGCCAGTTTGTATTATGTGCCCCGCTTTTTGCAAGGAGCTAAAGGGACAAAAGAGATGATTGACCTTGCTGGCGACGTGTTAGTGAACTGGGATTTCTGGCTACACGATGAACTAACGTTTTGGTATATACCTGCAACAATGATGCTTTACCTCTTCGCTCCGGCCTATGTAAAACTGGTATCTCGCCATCCCGTCTACCGTTGGTTGCCCGTTTTGATGATTGTTTGGTGCGTGGCCGTGCAATGGGTAGTTCCTCTTCACAATGCCGTTGGCCACATCGAGATATTCTGGAGTCGTGTGCCCATCTTCTTTATCGGCATTAATTGCGGTGCGATGGTAAAACAAGGGCAAAGCCTAAGTGCCCAAAGTGTTTGGCTTTTGGTGGCTGCCGTGGTGCTTTCGCTTGGCGTAGACATCTATTTAGAGCAAACAAGGCACGGACTGTTCCCCCTTTTCATTGGGCGAATGCTCTACATCCCCGCCACGTTCAGCCTGGTTCTGCTCTTATCTAACTGGCTAACTGCCGTGCCTCAAGCCATTAAACGCGCACTTCGACTGGTGGGCATGGTGAGTCTGGAGATGTATTTGCTGCACGTTCACTTTGTGTTGGTGCGCGTTCAAAGTATGCAATGGGGTTATTGGGGTACGTTTTTGGCCTGCTTCGCCATAACCTTGCCTCTAGCATGGCTGTTAAACAAGGGGATGGAAAAATTAACAAAGCGATTTGAAAGATGAAAAAAACGCTCTCACTAATTCGTCCGCACCAATGGATTAAGAATGGGTTTGTGCTCATTCCCATGTTCTTTGCAGGACGATTGCTGAACGCCGATGATGCCATAGCAAGCGTTGTCACCTTCTTTGCGTTCAGTTTTGCGGCCTCGGCCATCTATTGTTTCAACGACATTGTTGATGTTGAGGCCGACCGTCGTCACCCCATTAAGTGCCGTCGTCCCATTGCTTCGGGTGCGGTGAGCATCGCAACGGGCTATGCGCTGATGGCCATACTGGTGCTTCTATCGGCCTTGCTACTGTTTTTCCTACCCCAACGAGCAGGCGAAACGGCTGGTATCGTGCTGTTTTACCTCTTACTTAATGTGGGTTATTGCATTTGGTTGAAGCGCCATGCCATCATAGACGTGTGCACGGTGGCCTTTGGTTTTGTGCTTCGCATATTGGCTGGTGGCATGGCTTGCGATGTAGCGGTGAGCAATTGGCTGGTATTGATGACCTTCCTCCTTGCGCTTTTCCTTTCGTTTGCCAAGCGACGCGATGATGTTCTGCGCATGAACGAGACGGGCGAAGCACCTCGCCACAACACCATTCGCTATAATCTCACCTTCGTAAACCAAGCCATCACCATCACTGGAACGGTTACGTTGGTGTGCTACATCATGTACACGGTGTCGCCCGAGGTGGTTAGTAGGTTCAATGCACCCTATCTTTACCTCACCAGTATCTTTGTTTTGGTGGGTTTGCTGCGCTACATGCAACTCACTGTGGTAGACGAAGTGAGTGGCGATCCAACAAAAATTCTGCTGCGCGACCGTTTTACACAAGCCATTGTGGTGGCATGGATAATGGTGTTTCTGTTAATCATATATTGAATTTGTAAGTTTATAAGTTGATGAGTTAATACGTTTTGGAGCTTTAAACAACAGGATGTCGCCTACAAATTCGCCCACTGAGGTTGAAAAGTTAATGAGTTCTGAAGCTCTAAACGACAAAATTATAAAGCTTTTAGACGATAAAGACCCAACAGTTTGGGTTTAAGTGGTTTATATTTTATGAATTATCGCGTTTCTCTTTTCGACTTCGATGGCACGCTAACCACGCTCGACACCCTACCAGCCTTCATCGCTCACGCCGTGGGAAGATGGCGAATGCTCGTGGGTTTTGGGCTTTTTCTGCCCCTAATTGTACTGATGAAGTTGCACCTATATGCTAATGGCCGAACCAAAGAGCGGCTATTCGCCCACTTTTTCAAAGGGATGACACTCGAAACATTCGATGCTCACTGCCAATCGTTTGCAAAAAACAACGCACACATCTTGCGACCGCTAGGCTTAAAGGCCATTGAAACGAGCCTCCAACGGGGCGAAAACGTTCTGATTGTTAGTGCCAGCATCACCAATTGGGTGCTGCCGTTCTTCTCTAAACTGCCACAAGTGCAAGTTATCGGCACGCAAATAGCCGTAAAAGAGGGTAAACTTACAGGGCGTTTTGCTTCGCCCAACTGCCACGGAGCAGAGAAAGTGCGGCGCGTGGAACACCTTTTCACACCCCGAGAACTATACTATATCACGGCCTACGGCGACAGCCAAGGCGATAAAGAAATGCTAGCTTATGCGGATGAACAACATTATAAACCCTTCAGAACTAAGTAAGCGCCAAGGCATGGGCGAGCTATTGCGCTTCGGCATCGTGGGTTTCACGGCCACCGCCATACAATATGCCACGTATTGGGTGGGGTTGCAGTTTACCAACCACAACCTAGCCATGACCGTGGCCTATCTTCTTAGCTTCGCTTTTAACCTCTGGGCCAGTCTGCGCTACACCTTTAAAGTGGGCGGCACCACTGGGAGAGGCGTGGGATTTGCCATGGCTCATGTGGTGAACTATCTCATGCAGATGGCCACACTCAACCTCTTTGTCGACCTAGGTGTTAGTAAAACACTTGCTCCGCTACCCATGTTCGCCGTTTGTGTGCCCATCAATTTCCTGCTGGTGCGCTTCTTTCTTAAGCGCGATGGCATTCGTTTGTTTGCTATTTTCAAGGTTCGGTGCGAAGAATGGGCCGTTGGTGCGCCTCTGCTGGCCATCTTTGTGGCACTGCATGCGCTGCTTATAGCTCGCTACTATCACCTTTTTACACCCCTGCAAACTCACTATTGGAATCATATTATACGCCATTTCCACCTCTCGGGCTTCGACCCCCTCACCTATGTCGTGGTTAGTGATTGGCAAGCTGGCTATAATGTGTATCGCCATCCCCTGTTGGCCTTCTTTATGTATGTGCCATACATGCTTAACCAAGGCCTGATGTGGCTCACAGGCATCAACTGCGCCATCTTCGTTGTGGCAGTTATGCAAATCTTCGCGGCCTTTTATTCGGTGGTGTTTCTTCACCGACTGTTGCGCCACGTCATGGGGATAAGTCTCTTCGACACACGACTGCTCTGTGCGTTTTTCTTCTCCTTGGCCTACATTATGCTGTCGGCCATTGCCCCCGACCATTTCATACTCTCGCTTTTTGCGTTGCTTCTCACCCTCTTAGTGGCAGCCAATCAGCAGCAACAGCACACTCCCATGCCTGTGTGGAAAACCATTTGTCTCTTCGTTCTCACGGCTGGCATATCGCTCAACAATGGTTTAAAGGTGTTCATGGCAGCCCTATTCACCAACGGTCGCCACTTTTTCCGCCCCCGTTTCCTCTTCTTTGCCGTGCTACTTCCTTCGGCTTTGATATGGGCTTTCGCTCGATTTGAGTACAAAAAGTTTGTTTGGCCAGACGAGGTTAAGCGACACGAAGCTAGAGCTAAGCGCAAAGCTGAAGACAAGAAAAAGGCCGAAGAGGAGGCACGAAAACGCCAACTGGCATGGGAAGAGGCCCAAAAAGCACGACCAAAACAAGGGTCTAACTCCACAAATTCTACCCCCACACCGCCCAAAGCGCCCTCTAAGCATAACGCCAATAATAACGTATCGGCTAAAATGGGTACACCCATGATGCAAGGAGAGTTTATGCGATGGACTGATATTAGCACTTCACGACTGCAATCCATCACAGAAAATCTCTTTGGCGAGAGCATTCAGCTGCATCGCGACCATCTTTTGGAAGACATTTTCGGTCGACGCCCAGTCATCGTTCATTATCGTTGGGCCATCAACTACGTGGCCGAAGCACTCTTATTGCTGCTCTTTGTGGTTGGCCTTTGGGTTGGACGGCGCAACAAACTGTTGCTCATGGCTCTGGCCTTTGCCGCAATGGACTGGGCGTTGCACGTGGGATTGGGTTTCGGTCTTAACGAGGTGTACATCATGACAGCTCATTGGGCCTACGTGTTACCTTTGGCTTTGGCTGCCCTTTTCGTAGTTACCACTGGCCAAAAGCGCACCTTGCTGCGCATTAGCATTGGTTCGCTCACCCTTTGGCTATATGCTTGGAACTTGTTTTCAATGGTAGATTATCTGCTCAACCACTAAGCCAGCACAAACATTGGGTCTGAAATAAGGAGAATGTAGACCGTTAAAAGTAGCAACACACACACGACATATACTTAGAACACATGTTTAAACTAAGAAAAGAAGAAAAACCGCTGGCCCTAGTGGTCTTCTTGGTATTTGCATTGCAAAATGCACTCACCATATATAAGTACCACGACCTTTTTACTCGCGTGGGCTTTAGGGGTTATTGGGTGTTGTTCCACGAGATTTTTCACGTCTCGGGATTTGATGCCTACTCGTGTATCTACCTCTCTAACGGCAAGATATACTACGAACTCTCACGCCATCCGCTATTCGGTCCGTTGCTTGCACCCTTCTATTGGCTCAATGATGCCATCATCAAGCAATTCGATTTCAACGCCGCCATCTACATCATGGCCTTGTTGCTAACATTCAGTGCCACCCTCAGTGCAGTGCTTTTGTTTCGCATCTTGCGTTCGCACATTGGCTTAAAGCTGATAGATGCCCTCGCGCTCACTGCGCTATTGTTCTCGTTTGCATCGATAATGTTGGCCGTCATGCTACCCGACCACTTTTGTTTTTCGCTGCTGTTACTCGTTCTAACACTCTATATCGCCAACGACCATCACCTCAAAGGCAAGGCCTTGGCTTGGTGGCAATCGGCCTTACTACTGCTCTTTACGGCTGGAATAACAATAAGCAACGGTGCTAAAACCATGCTAGCCGACCTCTTTTGCACTGGTAAAGCCTTCTTTAAACCACGCCGCCTGCTACTGGCTTGCGTGCTTCCGCTGGGAATTTTGGGCGCAGCTTTATATGCACAATACACACTTCAACTGCTGCCACGCGAACAAGAGTCGGCACGAATAGAGGCACAAGTGCAAAAAATGAACCCCAATGCCATCAAAAAGAGCACGGCTCACGAAGCCAGAAAGGAACGTATTATTGGAAAACCCATGGGCAACGACCCCGTACTTAAATGGACCGACAAAGACACACCGCGACTTTCGTGCGTGGTGGAGAATGTATTTGGCGAGAGCATTATGCTGCATCGCGAACATCTTTTAGAAGATTTATTTATCTCGCGCCCTGTTGTTGTGCACTACGAACATTGGTCGTTCTATGCCGTGGAAGCTTTCTTAGTGCTGCTTTTCGTGGCGGGTTTGGTGTTCGGCCTTCGCCAAAAGCTGTTGCAAATATGTTTGTCGTGGCTGGGCATTGATTTCGTTTTGCATATTATCATGGGCTTCGGACTGAACGAGGCTTACATCATGGGCACGCATTGGCTCTTTATTATCCCTCTTGCCCTGGCCTTTTTATTTAAAAAAATGCCTGCAAAACCAGCCCTCGCACTGCGATTTAGCATCGTGGCTCTTGCCCTTTTTCTCTACATTTACAATCTCTGCTTGGTGTTCCAATTCATGTCTCAACCCCTAACCGTTGGCTAAATGCCGCCCTCAACCATGCCCAACCCACGCACCTACATCACTGCCAACGAACTGTTTAGGCGTATTGCCCACGTGCTTTCCACTGCTAACGAAATGCCCGAGGGGGTGAACAAACAACTACACGACACCCTTTCGCTGGCCTGCGATGGGGCTTTGCAAAATAGTTTGCAGGCCTTCGGCAACCTTTTCTCTAAGGTTGATTTCCTTTGTAAACAACATAAAATAGCCCTTCGCGATGTTATAGCCATACAACAAATGCGACGCGAAACCAACAGGGCCATGCCTATTGCCACACAAGATGTGCCTTATCATTGCAGGGCACTTAGCATTTTCGTGTCGGCCGTATATGACGAACACATCCCCAGCTCGCTCGTTGGCCGCATTGCCCCCACAAACAAGCCGCCAAAAGAGTATCGACACGTTGACTTTCGCTACCTGCGCTGCATCGTAGACCAATGCGACGACAACTGCATAAGGGTGAAAATAGACCACGAAAGCTATGAAGAGCCTATGGCGCTAGACTTAAAATCAGACGAGTTGACCTATCTTAAACCACTACTCCACGTGGGAATGCAACTCAACTTGCTCGACTGCACCAAGCAAGGTAATGCCCTCCTGCCTCGATTGGTGGTAATAGAACCCGACTTCCTGCTCGACATCAGTGCCATTGCACGCTGTTTTACCGATTACGGACACCATCCCTTGGCCTACACCGTTAACAGAATGGGGGCCAAT
>ENA-OWNK01000793-OWNK01000793.1-metagenome-genome-assembly--contig:-NODE-793-length-14549-cov-20.103491_pt1 | contig 14549 bp, 17 predicted proteins | sample MGYA00245343_ERZ651121 | MGnify/ENA primary metagenome ERZ651121 (study PRJEB26857, sample SAMEA4031775) | metagenome | biome: human; feature: oral; material: saliva | place: Philippines | collected 2014... | reverse complement strand
ATTTTGATATATACGACTATTTTGCACAAGGTATTATAGGTATAAAAAAATCCCTTTATAGGGATTTTTTGATTGCTTCAAGTAGCTCGTCATATTCTTCAAATGCTGGAACCTCTGGGTGATCCTTCTTGATTGATTCGGTGCTTCTAAACAAGAATCCTTGTGGGTGTCTCCTTGAAAGAAGTCGGTTTAATCGACGGTCAAGGCAGTTGATTTGGTTAGTCCAAATTATTCGGCAAGCCATAAATACTCAAATTTCTCCCAATAACATTGTCATCATAGATAGTTTCCCCTTATCACTTTGTCAACCAGTCCGTAACCATAGAGCACATGTTTTTAATGAACTAGCCGACATTGGTTACAATTCCTCTAAGCACCTTTGGTTCTATGGATTCAAAGTACATATGCTGGTCACCCTATCAGGCTATATTCTGAATTATGTTGTAACGCCTGCCTCAGTACATGATATTAGGGCAGTTGATGACTTACTAGAAAATTGTTCTCAACCCTATGTTTTAGCTGATTTAGCTTATCTTAGCTATGAACTCAGAGAACAGTTGAAACAGAAAGGTTACCATCTTTGGACGCCTTTACGTCAAAATATGGTAAGAGCTAAACAACATAATCATTGGAAACTAATGGCTATGAGACGGACTATTGAAACTCGATTTTCAGAACTTTGTGCTTTTTTTGATGTCGAACAAACATTAGCTAGAGGCTTAACAGGATTGCAGTTGAGAATGGAGCAAATTGTACTGACTTATAATCTGAGATACTTTGAGATTAACTAGCACCACGAGTAAAAATCTATATCTTACTATCAATAAGACCTTAAATGAGTAGCAAAAAATGTACAATTGAACCACTACTTCTTCTGCACCTATTAGAGTAAAAATGTACAAATCAATTCCTTAAATCAGATGATGTTATGAACTAGAAAATATACAAAATAACACTTCAAAATAATGTACAAAATAAAAATAAAGTACACTCCTTAAAGAATGTACTTTATGCTTCTAATTCAGTTGTATCAATAGTTTAGCTCACGTTAAGTCAATTGTACATAAACTTTTAGTTTTGCTAGTGTATAGTTTGTAACCAAAAATTTTTTTAGTTTTTCTTTTAATTAATTTATTATGATTAAAATCTTTTATACTTTTTGCTAAATGCTCCTTCGTCATCTTCTACTCTAATAAATGTAATTCAAGTAAAATTTGATTCTTATTATCATAAAAACCAAATCATATTTGATTTGGTTTTGGAGTTTTATATTTCATTTTATTAAAATAAAAGTTTACCAATACAATCAGTTACGACTATACTCTTCTTTTTTATTCATTACCATATAGCACGAAACTAAGATGACGAAGATTTTAATCAGATAGGTTTCGTATCGATCAGTATCTATGGTTAGCTGAGACAAGACATTAATAATTGAATGAGTCATTACACAAATCCAGAGATTGTTTGTTTTAATGTAAAGTGCTGATAGTATGAAAGAATTTGTCAGTAATCCAATTAAAAACGGCGTCAATTGTAATATTGCCAGAGAACCATCTATGTAAAAGTACAACAGATGCCAAATAGCCCAACTAAAAAAGGTTAAGATTGTTGAGAGGAAATACGGCAAATTTTCTTGTAAAATTGGTTGAAATACATATCGCCATCCAATCTCTTCTATTCCTCCAAATAAAATAAATTTGAAGAACATCAAAAAAGGGAGATACCAGCTAAATTCTAACATTTTCCCACCAAACAATATGAAAGAAAAATCAAATATAATTAGGAAGAAAGATAATAAATAGTGTTTATAACTAGTATGAATGTTAAAAAAATCTTTTAAAATCTTCTTAAAATGAATATGAAAATATCGATTAGCAACAATTATTCCCCAAAGAGCTGAAGAAATTCCACCTAGAATGATTCCTAAAATAGTTAATACATTAGACTGAACAGAATAACGATTCAATAGAAAGAAAACTAGACAAACTGATACTAATTGGATAAATGTTCCTAGCAAATATACCAAAATTGCCTTATTTTTTTTCATAGAGAAACCTTTCAAAATATATTATAACTTTTCGTAATAAAAATTATGTAAATCAACACTTCTATAAAAGCAAATCTTTCACTTTTCCAATTTCACTTTTTGGAATCACGAGATGAATCATATCACCTAGATACATCCTTGTAGATCCATTAACAGTCTTACTTTTACCGTTATGTACTTGGGTTGTGATAAGCACATTATGAGGTAAATTGAGTTCATGTACTTGTTTTCCAGCTATTTTGTCTGAAACAGGGATTTCTATCAGTGTAACTTCTCCATCATCAGTTGCTGATTCAGGTAACATTTTTTCTAGCATGGCTTCATATACGGGCGCTCCTTTGAGCAAATCCATAACAATATAAGCAACTAGGGTCACCATACCTAAAGGCATGAGATTACGGATATCACCAACCATTTCCGTCACAAGAATCATAGCTGTCAAAGGTGCTTTTGAGATAGCTCCAAAATAACCACTCATCCCAAGGATAACAAAGATAGGAAATTGCTGCTGGGTAACAAGGCCAAGATTGACACAAATAACACCGACCAGAGCACCAAGTAAAGATCCTAAAGCTAAAATTGGTAAGAAAATACCACCTGGCAGTCCACTTCCGTAACTGATCATGCTCCAGATAAAGCGAATGATAAAGTAAAGTAAGAGAATTTGAAAACTATAATCTTGTTCTGTTAAGGATAAGACAACCTGATTGCCTCCACCAAGTATTTGAGGTAGAAATATTCCAACTGGAATGATCAGGATAAAAGCAAAAATTGGATGATAAGCTTTATCAATGTGAACCTTTTGGCCAATCCAATCATAGACTTTTCCGACATTCAGAACGGCTTTTTCATAAAGGAAACCTGAGAGTCCAAGAAAAATCCCCATAACAAGATAAATCCAATATTGACTCAAACTCATGAGAGGGATGTCATCCGGCATATCCAAAACAGGTGTTAAGCCGAAGATGAGAAGAGAGACAAAGTTTGCTACCAGACTGGCTGCCAGGGTTGAAACCCAGAAAAATCGTGAAAAATGGTGATAAACTTCTTCTACTACAAATAATAACCCTGCAATCGGCGCATTAAAGGCAGCAGCAAGTCCAGCAGCAGCTCCACTCGCGATTAAAGAACGTTCTTCGACAGGGCTAGACTTGAGCCACTTAGCAATTCCTTTACCTCCAACAGCACCTAGTTGAATACTTGGACCTTCACGCCCGAGCATGAGTCCGCTCGCAATGGCCAAGATACCTAGAATGTATTTCTTCCATAGCACACTCCACCAGTTGAGAGACATGAGACCTTTTAACTCTGCCTCAACTTGAGGAATACCAGAACCTTTGATATCTTTTTCCGAGCGTGTTAATTTGGCACTAAGCAAGCAAATTAGAATATAAAACAATAAAATGATCAATAGATTTCGAAGTAGATTTTCTTGGTCTAGATATAGTCCTTGAACGACATGAAAGCCTTTTTCAATCAAAAAACGAAATGACCCAACAATAAGTCCTACGACTAATCCAACAATAATACCTCGCCCTACTTGTGATAGGATTGTACTTGTTGCAAAGGCAAATTCTTTCTTGGAACTAAGTATTTCCGACTGTTCCTCCATAATTCTCTCCTTTAATTATCTTTTACTAGTTTCTGAAATGATCGTTTTAATCGGTTCAAAGCTTGTGCGATGAATCGGTGTAACACCGTGCTTTTCTAAACCTTCTAAATGTTTTGCTGTTCCATAACCAGCATTTTGAGAAAAATCATAACCTGGAAATTCCTGGTCATAGTTAGCCATAATCTTATCTCTGGTAACCTTAGCAATAATCGATGCTGCTGCAATGGATAGGGAATTCGCATCTCCTTTGATGATGGATGTCTGAGAAATCGGCAAATCCAACTTCATTGCATCAATAAAAAGGTGTTCTGGTTGAGGGTCAAGCTGAGAGATAGCTTCTTTCATAGCTAGTTTAGTTGCTTCATAGATATTGACCTGATCAATGACTTGATTGTCCATAATTCCAATACCAATTGCTAATGCATTGTCCTTAACGGCCTGAAAAATCTCCTCGTGTTTTTTCTTAGGAATCTTCTTACTGTCATTCAAGCCTTTTATTTTACGATTTTTTGGCAATATGACTGCTGCGGCAACGACAGGCCCAGCTAAGGGACCACGACCAACTTCATCTACACCCGCAATTAAACTAATACCTTGAACGTAAAGTTCTTTTTCATAAGATAACATGGCTTCTAAGCGGAGATTTTCATCAATTTCAGCTTGAATAGATTTCTTACGCTTTTTAATTTCCTTTTGTACACCAGTACGAGAATCTTTTTCAAATTTCTTAAACAAGGGATTTTCAAGTTCAGTTATCTTTGCTAATTCTTCTTTTATTTCTTTAATCGTTGCCATCGAGATCATCCAATGTATCTAAGGTATAGTTACCTAGTTTTCCGTCACGAACTTCCTTAACAAAGAGATTATAGAAGCGATCGTAATCATCACGGAAACCAAGGATACGTGTCATATCCATGATGATTTCAGGAGCTTCATCGTCCAGATTCATTTGTTTAAAACGTTCTTGAAGCTTATCGGGATAATGGGTTTTAAAGTAATTAAGACCGAAAATCGTCACTTCATCCATTGGAAGCAACTGGTCCTTGATAGCTCCAGTTAAAGCCAACTTTAAAGCAACGGTTTCATCTTCAAATTTTGGCCAGAGAATCCCTGGAGTGTCCAAGATTTCCAAATCTTTATTTGTTTTGAGCCATTGTTGGCCCTTTGTCACACCTGGTTTGTTACCAACTACAGCAATTTTCTTACCAGCCAAACGGTTCATCAGAGTTGATTTACCAGCGTTTGGAATACCGATTATCATGGTACGCAAGGTTTCAATTTGAATCCCACGTTCTTTTTGACGAGCGATTTTATCTGCCATAAGCTTTTTGGCAGCGTCTGTAACCACTTTAACTGTAACTTGCTCTTTTGAATTAATGGCTAGTGTTTGTATTCCTTGTGCTTCAAAGTGTTGACGCCATTCTTTTGTAAGGGTTGGGTCAGCAAGATCTGCCTTGTTTAAAATCAGGAGCCTTGGTTTATCTCCTACAATTTTAGTCAGCATTGGATTTTGACTTGACAAAGGCAAACGTGCATCTACTAAAATTGTCACAAAATCAACAAATTTTAAATTTTCCTGAACCTGTCTTCTCGCTTTTGACATATGGCCAGGAAACCATTGAATAATAGCCATTCTATTTCCTTTTCTTCATACAAACTTAATCGATAAATCATAGATGATTACTATCTATTTTACCATAATTTAGCTAGTTTTGCAGGGTGTTAGACAATTAAAAGACTAGAAAAGCCCCTCTTAAAGAAGTGGGGCTTTGGAAATTTTATTGGTAAATAGCTTGTGCTGCAGTGATGAGAGTAAGATTATAAACATCATCTGAGCTACATCCACGTGAAAGGTCATTAACTGGCTTATTCAAACCTTGTAAAACAGGTCCTACAGCTGAGAAACCACCTAGACGTTCTGCAATCTTGTATCCAATATTTCCTGCTTCGATACTTGGGAAGATGAAGACAGTTGCATGTCCAGCCACTTTACTTCCTGGAGCTTTCAAAGCTGCTGTTTCAGGGTGGAAGGCAGCGTCAAATTGCAATTCTCCATCAATTTCAAGGTCAGGACGCAATTCGTGTGCACGTTTAGTAGCTGCTACCACTTTATCAACGTTTTCACCGAAACCAGAACCTTTACTTGAGTAACTTAACATTGCAATTTTTGGCTCGATACCAAACATTTTAGCTGTGATTGCTGAGTTAATAGCAATTTCAGCTAGGGCATCAGCATCAGGATTAATGTTGATTGCACAGTCTCCGAAAAGATAACGTTCTGAACCACGAGTCATTAAGAAAGCACCTGAAGTACGAGTTACATTTGGACGAGTTTTAATGATTTGAAGTGCTGGGCGAACAGTTGCAGCAGTTGAGTGAAGTGCACCTGAAACCATACCGTCAACCAAGCCCATATAAACTAGCATAACACCAAAGTAGTTAACGTCTTCACTCAAGAGTTTAGTAGCTTCTTCTTCTGTTATCTTACCGTTACGACGTTCTACAAGAGAAGCAACCATATCGTCAAATTTATCGTAATGATCTGGGTCGATGACTTCATACCCCTCATGAATTCCTTCGATTTCAAGGTAGATTTTGATTTTTTCAGGTTTACCAAGCAAAACTGGGATAACATCTGTTTCTTTCACCAAACGTTTTGTAGCTTGTAGGATACGAGGTTCTTTCCCTTCGGGTAGAACGATGCGTACATTTTTACCAACTAGGTTGGTTTTTAGACTTTCAAAAACTTCCATGAGTTTTCTCCTTTAATATTAATTAATTGATAACTTAGTTATTAAATTCTTAAAATCATCTGGCAGCGGAGATGATATTTCCAACTGTTCTTCAAGAAAAGGATGATAAAAAGATAAGAAATGGCAATGTAGCGCTTGACGCTGTATGCCATGCTCTAAACTTCCGCCATAGAGGTCATCTCCAAGTAAGGGAAAACCAATATGTGAAAAATGAACACGAATTTGGTGTGTTCTCCCAGTATGTAATCGAATATCGACTAAATGTATGTCTCCATAGGATGCTATGACCTTGTATTCTGTGTGAGCATATTTACCACCTTTAGCTACACGCCTTGTGATGATAGAATCTTCGTCTCTCGCAATGGGAGCTATGATATTTCCTTCTGGTTCTAAAATACCTGCTCCTTTTACAAGAGCAAAGTACCGTTTTTCAATACTTTTTTTCTGAAGTTGTTTATCTAGCCTTGCATGAGCATATCCATGTTTGGCAAATAGCATCAAACCAGACGTGTCTCTATCTAATCTAGTTACAATGTGCACTTGCTGATTCTCGTAAACTTGTTTTACGTAGTAACCTTTAATAAAATTAGCAATAGTATTTGAGTGATTAACACTAGGAATAGAGGCCACCCCGAATGGTTTGTTTAGAATTAGAAAGTGGTCATCTTCAAACAAAATATCCAAGGGATAATCTATGGCTTCCAGTGTTTCAAACCCTTCCTCTGGAGGAATGTCAATCACTACTTGATCCCCAATATCTAATAAATAGGTTGCATTTTGTGATTGGCCATTAACTCGAATATCTCCACCTCGAAATTTAATCTTGGCAAGTAAACCTTTGGAAACTTCATGTTTCTTTAGAAAGGTTTTTACCTTAACATGTTCGTCGGCAATAAATTGAAACCTCATTCGTCCACCTCACCAATAAAGGCATCCTTAACTCGATTCCAAAAACTGGTGTGGCTTGGAGTGGCAACGAAATGAATCTTGTGGTGGTCGATTTGGTACTCTATTTTTTCAATATTTCGGAAAGAATAGATACTATTATCGATAGAGATAGTATGATAATCATTTCGAGTTGGTATTAGTTCGATTTTATCTTTCTTAGGAACAATGATTGAAGAACCAAGTGTTCGATAAATTCGATTATTCAGACTAGCAATTTCCGCCAATTGTAATGCTTCTATGGTCGGATGTAGGACAGCACCACCAAGTGATTTATTATAGGCTGTACTTCCTGTTGGAGTTGATACAGTCAATCCATCACCTCGAAAGCGTTCGAAGGGGACGTGATTTATCACGACATCAGCAACCATAGTTCGATCTGCTCTACGAATACTAGCTTCGTTTAGAGCACGGAAGATTTTAACTTCACCATTTTCTAGATAAATTTTTACATTTAATAATGGATACGAAACCTTTGCTCCTGTATCCAACTGTAAATTAGTAACTAGCTGATCTAATTCAAAGTCTCTATAATCAGTATAGAAACCAAGATGTCCCGTATGAACCCCAACAAAACGAACCTTATCTAACTGATCTTCATACTTGTGAAAAGCAGATAGAAGCATTCCATCTCCTCCAATGGAGATAACAATATCAGGATTTTTATCATTAAGTATAAAATTATGCTTCTTCAAACGATCCTTGAGTTCGTACAACACTTTTCTACTTTGAGGTTTACGGTTGGCGATCAGATCAACCCTTTTACCTGTATTCTTCATCTGTATCGTCACTATTTCCTACCCCGTCATTTAATTTCCGATGCAAAGGATCAAAGAGTGCTTGTGCTTCTTGAATGTCATCTCGAATCTTGCTCATTTCCTCGTCTAGCTGATGAGAAATTCTAGCGGTAATCTCCAGCCTTTCCTTAATTTCTTCTGGGAAATCTCCTTGATATTTATAGTTGAGTGAATGTTCAATCGTCGCCCAAAAGTTCATTGCCAAAGTACGAATTTGAATCTCAACTAAGATGGTTTTTGCACCATTTATGGTATCGACTGTATATTCAATAACTACATGGTAAGAACGATAACCTGACGCCTTACGATGAGTGATATAATCTCGTTCTTGAACAACTCTCATATCCTGTCTTTTACGAAGGATAGATACAACCTCATTCACATCGTCTACAAATTGAACCATCACACGCAATCCTGCAATATCTTGCAAATCTTGTTCAAGCGTGTCATAGGTTATTCCACGACGAACCATTTTTTCTTTGATACTTTCAATAGGTTTCACACGCCCTGTTACGAATTCAATTGGTGAATGTCGATTTTGTTTGCGGTACTGTTTTCGAATCCCCCGTAGTTTTATTTTTAACTCGCCAACAGCTTGAATGTAAGGATCTAAAAATTCTTCCCATTCAGTAATCATAGATTTTATAGATTCACCCCTCTTTAGCTACAATATTCATTTACTCTTTGATTTTCATTTAAAAATCATATACAATAAATACAGTTATTATTATACCATAAATCGCTTTCAAACAAAATAAAAGGTTCTCAAAATGAAACATTTAGAAATAGAATTAAAAACTCTTCTAAAAAAAGAAGACTATATAAAATTAAAAGAATATTTTTCGGATATTACTCCTATTACGCAAAACAACTACTACTTAGATACTTGTGACTATAAGCTACGTAGCAATAAGATAGCCATGCGTATTCGGACTTTTGAAGATAGCGCTGAATTAACTATAAAAATTCCTCAAGCTGTAGGCAATATGGAATACAATCAAGCTCTCACTCTAGAAGAGGCAAAGAAATGTTTAGAGGAATGCAAACTTCCTCAGGGTATGATTTTAGAAGAACTTTCAAATCGAGGTGTTTCACCAAGTGGATGGGTTGTTTTAGGTTGTTTAACCACTGTTCGTTATGAGAAAGAGACCTCTATCGGACTGATGGCACTAGATCAAAGTACCTACTTCGATGTTGTTGATTATGAATTAGAGCTGGAAGTCGAAAATGGAGACCAGGGAAGTCTTGATTTTCAGGAGTTTTTACAGGCAAATGATATCGAATACAAGAAAGCACCTTCAAAATTAGTACGATTTATAGAAAATATGAAAAAATCCTGAAATAATCAACTTTTTTTGATAAAATAAAAGAGATAAAAAATATTAGAATCTGTAACAGAAAACACTTGTTTTAAATTTGTTTCCTTTTGCTGATTCACGTAGTTTATAGAGGACGGTTTATCAATGTCAGATACAAAGAATATGAAGCTTTTTTCACTTTCATCAAACCATGAAATTGCTCAAAAAATCGCAGATGCTGCAGGTGTTCCACTTGGAAAATTATCATCACGTCAATTCTCAGATGGTGAAATCCAAGTTAACATCGAAGAAAGTGTTCGTGGCTATGATGTTTATATCATCCAGTCTACTTCTTATCCTGTTAGCAATCATTTGATGGAACTTTTAATCACTGTTGATGCCTGTGTTCGTGCTAGTGCAAATACAATCAATGTTGTCATGCCTTATTTTGGTTATGCTCGTCAAGACCGTATCGCTTCTTCTCGCGAACCCCTTACAGCTAAACTTGTTGCAAATATGTTGGTTAAAGCCGGAGTTAGTCGTGTATTGACACTTGATCTTCACGCTGTTCAGGTTCAAGGTTTCTTTGATATTCCTGTTGACAACCTCTACACAATTCCTCTTTTTGCAAAACATTATTGTGATAAAGGTTTGACAGGTTCAGATGTGGTTGTTGTTAGCCCTAAAAATTCAGGTGTAAAACGTGCTCGTAGCCTTGCTGAGTACCTTGATGCACCGATTGCTATCATCGACTATGCTCAAGATGATTCTGAACGTAGCCAAGGATATATTATCGGTGAGGTTGAAGGCAAGAAAGCAATCTTGATTGATGATATTCTAAATACAGGTCGTACTTTCTCTGAAGCTGCTAAAATCCTAGAACGCGATGGTGCAACTGAAATCTATGCAGTTTCAAGTCATGGACTTTTCGTTGACAGCGCTGCAGAATTGCTTGATGCAGCTAATATCAAAGAAATCTTGGTTACAGATTCTGTCGTAACAGAAAGTAAAAAACCAAAAAATGTAAAATACATTACTGCAAGCGAATTAATTGGTGATGCCATGGTTCGTATTCATGAAAGAAAACCAGTTAGTCCACTATTTAAATTTAAATAGAAATTAGGTGAGTTTTTGATTTATTTGGATAATGCTGCTACGACACCCATGTCACCTGTAGCTATCTCAGCAATGACTCAAGTCATGCAAGAAACATATGGGAACCCTTCTAGTATTCATAGCCATGGACGTCAAGCAGGTAAATTATTACGAGAAGCGCGTCAAGAGTTAGCGAGTTTACTAGGAACAAAGCCACAGCACGTTTTCTTCACCTCTGGTGGTACAGAAAGTAATAATACAGCAATTATTGGTTACTGCCTTCGCCACCAAGGGCGTGGGAAACACATCATTACTACTGCTATTGAGCATCACGCAGTTCTTGAACCAATTGAATATTTGGTTGAAAATTTCGGGTTTGAAGTAACTGTTTTGAAACCTGTAAATCAAGAAATCACTGCAGACCAAGTCAAAAATGCACTCCGTGAAGATACCATTCTAGTTTCAACTATGTTTGCAAACAATGAAACAGGAACTCTATTACCGATTGATGAAATTGGTGATGTTCTAAAAAATCATCCAGCTGTTTATCATGTTGATGCAGTTCAGGCGGTGGGTAAAGTAGAGATTCTTCCCGAAGAATTGGGAATTGATTTTCTTAGCGCTTCTGCACATAAATTCTATGGTCCTAAAGGCGTTGGTTTCCTCTATGCAGCTTCTACAGATTTTGATTCTTATCTACACGGTGGAGATCAAGAACAGAAAAAAAGAGCAGGAACAGAAAACCTTCCTGCAATTATAGGGATGGTCGCAGCTCTAAAGGATGATCTTGAACATATAGAGCCTAATTTAGAAAAAGTTCAAAAACTACAAGAAACATTTCTAGCTGAAATGGATGGATCAAACTACTATCTAAACCAAGGTAAAGAGCAACTTCCCTATGTCCTCAACATTGGATTTCCAGGACAACGAAACGACCTACTGCTACTTCGTCTAGACCTTGAAGGGATTTCAATCTCGACTGGTTCTGCTTGTACTGCTGGTGTTGTTCAGGTCAGTCATGTTCTTCGGGCACTCTACGGAGAAGATTCACCTCGTTTGCACGAATCCGTTCGTGTCAGCATTTCACCTCAAAATACAGAACAAGAGATAATAACTCTCGCTAATACTCTTAAAAATATCATCGGAGGATAACTCAATGGCATTCGAACAAACAATTAAACTAAAAAATTGCCGTTACGATTACACACTTAGCCCAACTGTAAAGAAATTTACTCTTAAAGATAATACTTTTTTTGAAACTAAAGTTGGTAACTATGAACTGACACGTCTACTTGAAAATGTTCCAAATAGTGGAGAAGGTTTCCAGCTGAAAATTATCATTAATAAAGACTTAACAGGCGCGAAAATCAATATCACTGATAAATCTGGTCTGCGTTTAGTTGATATTTTCAAATCAGAAGAAACACATATCCACCAAGAGAAATTCTACTTCTTGATGGATAGTCTTGTTGAGCGTGGCGTATTTACAAAAAGCGAAAGATAGAAGATTATTATGTTTCGATTAACTTACAAGGACTCCTATCAAGTAGAGCGTGTGCAAGAATATGAAGACTATGAAGCTCTTATGCTCTCTCTATCGGGTTGTGTAACTCTTCCTGATACTACTCTTGTTACTTCATTAACACATGATGGAGTTGAAATTTATCAGGGACTTCTAGGTAATCTCTACCGCTTTTTAAGGACTTACCACGAAACTAAGATAAACTAAGATTTTTTCTTAGTTTTTTTTCGTTATTGTTGCAATTTTCACAAGCTTTCTATAAAATAGTAGATAGAAAGGTTGTGATTTTGTGAAAGAAAAACAGTCTGCTATTCCTAAAGCAACAGCAAAGAGACTTTCTCTCTATTACCGTATTTTTAAAAGATTTAATGCCGAGAAAATTGAAAGAGCTAATTCCAAACAAATTGCAGAAGCGATTGGAATTGATTCTGCCACTGTTCGTCGTGACTTCTCTTACTTTGGCGAACTTGGACGTCGTGGATTTGGCTATGATGTCAAAAAGCTCATGAACTTTTTCGCTGATCTTTTAAATGATAATTCTATTACCAATGTTATGCTGGTAGGTATTGGAAATATGGGGCATGCCCTCCTCCACTACCGCTTTCATGAGCGTAACAAAATGAAAATCATCATGGCTTTTGACCTAGATGATCATCCTGAGGTTGGTACCAAGACACCCGACGGTGTTCCAATCTATGGAATCTCTCAAATAAAGGATAAAATTAAGGATAGTGATGTTAGAACTGCTATTCTTACTGTTCCTAGTGTTAAATCTCAAGAAGTTGCGGAACTTTTGGTTGATGCTGGTATCAAAGGTATCCTCAGTTTTTCTCCTGTTCACCTACATCTTCCTAAAGACGTAGTTGTTCAGTATGTCGATCTTACTAGCGAACTTCAAACCCTCCTCTATTTCATGCGAAAAGAGGATTAGAAAGCGAATTGATTTATGAAAAAACCAGTTATTGGGATTACAGGAAACGAAAAAGCCCATCCAGACGATGAGCTTATGATGAGTTATGCTGCCAAAGGCTTTGTTGAAGGAGTTAAGGAAGCTGGAGGTATCCCCATTATCCTACCGATTGGTGATGAAGAAATGGCCAGTTACTACATTAGTTTAATTGATAAACTTATTCTAACTGGTGGACAAAACGTTGACCCTAAATACTATGGTGAGCCAAAAGCTATTGATAGCGACGACTACCACCTTCAACGTGATATTTTTGAGTTAGCCCTCATTAAAGAAGCAATCAAGCAAAAGAAACCAATTTTTTCTGTCTGTCGTGGTACTCAACTTTTTAACGTAGCCATGGGCGGGTCTCTTTATCAAGATATCGAAGATCATTGGCAAGATACTTCCGCTGAATACACCACTCAGCGACTTGTCACCGAACCAGATACTATTCTAAGAGAAATCTATGGAGAAATCTCTCATATCAATTCTTTCCACCATCAGAGCATCAAAGATTTAGCTCCTAATCTTAAGGTTGTAGCACATGATCCTAAAGATGGTATTATCGAGGCTGTAACAACTACGGACGGCTTCCCTTATCTTGGTGTTCAATGGCATCCTGAATTTCTCTTTGAAAATCGCCCCAAAGATAAAACACTTTTCGACTATGTCGTCAATGAATTATAATTTCGATAAATTAGCTAATTAATTATGAATGAACTTACCCTACCTTCTACTCATGAGCTTTTGAGAGATTTAGATGTTAATGTTTTCTCATCTATTAAGAGCAAGGAAATTGACCATTTCTCAACCTATAAGGAAAAGAAAATAGAAGTTTATTTTCAACTTTCTAATCTATATAATCTTTTAACGGCAGAAAGTTATCAATCATTTTCTAAGAATAAAGAGTATCTCGACAAACTCCCACTAAAGGATAAACAAAAAGAACTGAAAGAAATGTCTAAAAAGGCAAAACCATTTTGTAAAAAGGCAGATGCTAAATTTAAAGGCAGATTTCGTTCTTCGCTTGTCTTTTACAGAGATATCTTGATCCACTCAAAAAAGTATTATAAAATTGAAGACTTCAATGCTATTATTGACTTTATCGTGCAAGAATAGTTGCTAGTCCCTACAATTGATCCTCTTCCTAAAATTGATATGAACGAAGTTGAGTCCTATGCTTTACAAGCGTTTGAGCAGGGTCCCCTAAACTTCAAAAAATAATCCTATATCAGGTCCGTCTTCTCGCGGTAACTAAAATAATCAGAATGAGAGACAATTAAATGGTCCAATAAGACCAATCCCATTAATTCGCAGGCTTCTTTAACAAGCTTCGTAACATGGTCATCATTGGGGCTAGGAACTACTGCTCCTGATGGGTGATTGTGAACCAGAATTACAGATGTTGCCATATGCTTCAAAGCATAGTGGAGAATTTCTCTGGGTTCAGCAATGCTTCTCGTGGCAGACCCGATAAAAATAGTCTGCTGGTGAATGATTTGATTTTGAGTATTCAGATAGAGCGCCA
>ENA-OWNK01000792-OWNK01000792.1-metagenome-genome-assembly--contig:-NODE-792-length-14564-cov-17.560342_pt1 | contig 14564 bp, 8 predicted proteins | sample MGYA00245343_ERZ651121 | MGnify/ENA primary metagenome ERZ651121 (study PRJEB26857, sample SAMEA4031775) | metagenome | biome: human; feature: oral; material: saliva | place: Philippines | collected 2014... | reverse complement strand
CTGACTATGTCGGCCTCGATGAGTACATCGAGAAGATCCGCGGTGGCTGGACTGATATCGACGTCATCATCACCATGCCTGCTATCATGGGTAAGATCGGGGCTCTGGGTCGTGTCCTCGGTCCTCGTGGCCTCATGCCAAACCCCAAGAGCGGTACGGTAACCAACGACATCGCTGCTGCTGTCAAGGAAGTGAAGTCTGGTAAGATTGACTTCAAGGTCGACAAGACGGGGATCGTCCATACCTCTATCGGTAAGGTCTCCTTCTCGGCTGATCAGATCTACGACAACGCTAACGAGATCATCACGACGCTCCTCCGCCTCAAGCCATCTGCTGCTAAGGGTACGTATGTCAAGAGCATCTACCTCTCCAGCACGATGAGCCCAAGTATCAAGATCGATCCTAAGTCAGTAGAAGAATAATAACAGAGGAAGAAATCATGAGAAAGGAAAATAAAGGCACCGTCGTAGAGCAGCTCAAGGGCTACCTCAACGAGTACCCACACTTCTACCTGACCAACATCGAAGGCCTGGACGCCGCTAAGACCGCCCAGCTCCGTCGTGCTTGTAACAAGGGGGGTATCCGTCTGGTAGTAGCTAAGAACACCCTGCTTCGCCGCGCTCTCTCCGAGTCCGAAACAGACTTCGCTGCAATCTACTCAGCCCTCAAGGGGAACACCGCTATCATGTTCACCACGGTAGCTAATGCCCCCGCTAAGATCATCAAGGACTTCACTAAGGACAAGAAGGAAGAGTCCAAGCTCCGCCTCAAGGCTGCTTATGCTGAGACGGGCTTCTACGGCGCTGACCAGCTCGCTGAACTTGTCGCTATCAAGAGCAAGGAAGAGCTTATCGCAGACGTCGTCGCTCTCCTCCAGTCTCCCATTCGCAACATCGTCTCTGCTCTTGAAAACAAGGGCGAAGGTGAAGCTACCGAAGCTGCTGCTGAATAAGAGGAGTCCTAACTATCCCACAAACAAAAACAACAACAACGAAATAACTAATCGACATGGCAGATATCAAAGCAATTGCCGAACAGCTTGTAAACCTGACGGTAAAGGAAGTAAGCGAACTCGCAGCTATCCTTAAGGACGAGTACGGAATCGAACCAGCAGCTGCAGCTGTTGTCGTAGCTGGCCCCGCTGAAGGCGCTCAGGAAGAAGAAAAGAGCTCCTTCGACGTTATCCTCAAGAGCGCTGGCGCTGCTAAGCTCCAGGTAGTAAAGGCTGTCAAGGAACACTGCGGCCTCGGGCTCAAGGAAGCTAAGGACATCGTAGACGCTGCTCCCGCTCCTGTTAAGGAAGGCGTAGACAAGGCTACTGCAGAAGCTCTCAAGAAGGCTCTTGAAGAAGCTGGTGCTGAAGTAGAACTTAAGTAAGCCCACCTATAGCACCTCTAATCAGGTGATTATGGTTAAGATCCCCCGACGAGGGGGGTCTTAACCATTTCGTGTCTAAACATTCCCGAACCCCCCTTTCACTCAAAGAATCAATAGATGGCTTCCAATCCAAAATCAGGGAGAATCAACTTTGCTTCGATAAAGAACCCTCTCGTCTTCCCAGACTTCTTAGAGGTGCAGCTGAAGTCCTTCCGCGACTTCTTCCAGCTCGACACCGCTACGGAGAGCCGTAAGTCAGAGGGCCTATATCGAGTCTTCAATGAGAACTTCCCTATCGCTGATACGCGTAATAACTTCGTTCTCGAATTTCTCGATTACTATGTCGATCCTCCTAAGTACACTATCGAGGAATGCCTGAGCCGAGGTCTGACCTATAGCGTCCCCCTCAAGGCGAAGCTGAAGCTGTCTTGTACCGACCCCGACCACGAGGACTTCAGCACTGTAGTGCAGGATGTCTTCCTGGGCTACATCCCTTACATGACGGAGTCGGGTACGTTTGTCATCAATGGGGCTGAGCGCGTCGTCGTCTCGCAGCTCCACCGTTCTCCCGGGGTGTTCTTTGGCACGAGCACGCACACCAACGGCTCGCAGCTCTACTCGGCACGTATCATTCCTTTCAAGGGCTCTTGGATTGAGTTCGCTACGGACATCAACAATGTCATGTATGCCTATATCGACCGTAAGAAGAAGCTCCCTGTGACGACCCTACTGCGTGCTATTGGCTTTGAGTCAGATAAGCAGATCCTCGACCTCTTCGATCTCTCTGAAGAGGTGAAGGTCACGCGCGCTAACCTTGAGAAGCACATCGGTCGCCGCCTTGCTGGCCGCGTCACCAAGACTTATATCGATGACCTCAGCGATGAGGATACGGGTGAAGTCGTCTCTATGGAGCGTATCACCGTCCTCGTAGAGCGTGAGGCAGAGATCACTGAAGACAACATCGACCTGATCCTCGAGTCAAGCAACAAGACGATCCTCCTTCACAAGGAGAAGACCGAGGATTCTCTTGACTTCACGTTGATCTTCAATACCCTGCAGAAGGACCCATGTAACTCCGAGCACGATGCCCTCTACTATATCTATCGTCAGCTGCGTAATGCAGACCCTGCCGATGAGGCCAATGCTCGTGAAGTCCTCTCTAACCTCTTCTTCTCCGACAAGCGCTATGACCTCGGTGAAGTAGGCCGCTATCGTATCAATAAGAAGCTCGGTCTCGACATCGATCCCGAGATACGCGTACTGACCAACGAGGATATCGTGGCCATCATCAAGTACCTCATCGGGCTTGTCAACTCTAAGGAGGTCGTCGACGATATCGACCACCTCTCGAACCGTCGTGTACGCACCGTCGGTGAGCAGCTCTACAATCAGTTCGGCGTCGGTCTGGCCCGTATGGCCCGTACCGTCCGTGAGCGTATGAACGTCCGTGACAACGAAGTCTTCGTCCCCACGGATCTGATCAACGCTAAGGCTCTCTCCTCGGTCGTCAATTCATTCTTCGGTACGAACGCGCTGTCGCAGTTCATGGACCAGACGAACCCTCTCGCCGAAATCACGCACAAGCGCCGTCTCTCGGCTCTCGGTCCTGGCGGTCTCTCTCGTGAGCGTGCCGGCTTCGAGGTCCGTGACGTACACTATACCCACTACGGCCGTCTCTGTCCTATTGAGACGCCTGAAGGGCCAAACATCGGTCTGATCTCTTCGCTCTGTGTCTATGCGAAGATCAATGACCTCGGCTTCATCACGACGCCTTACCGCAGCGTCGAGAATGGGAAGGTTGACTTCTCTGATGAGGCTCTGAAGTACTATACCGCTGAGGAAGAAGAAGACCTCATCGTAGCTCAGGGGAATGCTCCTCTGGATGACGAAGGCAACTTCCTCCGCGACGCTGTCAAGGCACGTAAGGAGGCTGACTTCCCTGTCGTGACGCCCGCTGAAGTTCAGCTGATGGACGTTGCGCCTACGCAGATCGCCTCTATCGCTGCTTCGCTCATTCCCTTCCTGGAGCACGACGATGCTAACCGTGCGCTCATGGGATCGAACATGATGCGTCAGGCTGTACCTCTCCTCCGTCCCGAAGCTCCTATCGTCGGTACGGGTATCGAGGCTCAGCTGGTACGTGACTCTCGTACGCAGATCGTAGCAGAGCGCGCTGGTGAAGTAGTCTTCGTCGACGCTACCTCTATCAAGATCCGCTACGACCGTACGGATGACGAGCTCTTCGTAAGCTTCGAAGATCCTATCACGACCTACAGCCTGCCTAAGTTCCGCAAGACGAACCAGAGCACCACGATCGACCTTCGTCCTATCTGCTTCAAGGGGCAGCGTGTCGAGGCTGGTGATGTCCTCACCGAAGGCTACTCTACCCAGGCCGGTGAGCTCGCTCTCGGTCGTAACGTCCAGGTCGCTTACATGCCTTGGAAGGGTTACAACTATGAGGATGCTATCGTGCTGAACGAACGCCTCGTCCGTGAGGACTTCTTCACCTCTGTCCACGTTGACGAGTATACGCTCGAGGTCCGTGAAACGAAGCGCGGTCTCGAAGAGCTGACCAGCGATATCCCCAACGTCAGCGACGACGCTACGAAGAACCTCGATGAGAACGGTATCATCCGTGTCGGGGCTCGCGTCGAGCCAGGCGATATCTTGATCGGTAAGATTACGCCTAAGGGTGAGTCGGATCCCACGCCAGAAGAAAAGCTCCTCCGTGCTATCTTCGGTGATAAGGCTGGTGACGTGAAGGATGCTTCACTCAAGGCTACGCCCTCACTGCGTGGTGTCATCGTCGATACGAAGCTCTACTCTAAGGCTGCTAAGAAGAATCGCTCTGAGCTGAAGGATGCTGTCCTCGCCCTCGAAGAGAAAGCAGAGCGCAAGCAGGCTGAGCTCCGTGAGCTCTTCATCGACAAGCTCTTCAAGCTGACCTCAGGCAAGACCTGTAAGAACAGTGTGAAGGACTTCCTCGGTGTCGAGAAGATTCGCAAGGGTGCTAAGTTCACCCGCACTGAGCTCGAGGCTCTGAACTACAACGAGATCATCTTCTCGGGGTGGACGGGCAACGAGCACACGGATAAGCTCATCACGGAGGTGATCTCCAACTATCTCAAGAAGTCTAAGGAATACGAGTCGGATCTCCGTCGTAAGAAGCTCGACGAGACCATGGGTGATGAACTGCCCTCTGGTATCATCCAGATGGCTAAGGTCTACATCGCTAAGAAGCGTAAGATCCAGGTCGGTGATAAGATGGCAGGTCGTCACGGTAACAAGGGTATCGTCTCTAAGGTCGTCCGTCAGGAGGATATGCCCTTCCTCGCAGATGGTACGCCTGTCGACCTCTGTCTGAACCCCCTCGGTGTGCCTTCGCGAATGAACCTCGGTCAGATCTTTGAGGCTGTCCTTGCTTGGGCTGGGCGTCGTCTTGACTGCAAGTTCGCTACGCCTATCTTCGACGGTGCTTCGCTCGATGATATGCATGCTTGGACGGATAAGGCTGGGCTTCCCCGCAATGGTAAGACCTACCTCTTCGACGGTGGTACGGGTGAGCAGTTCGACCAGCCTGCTACGGTCGGTGTGACCTACTTCCTCAAGCTCGGTCACATGGTCGATGACAAGATGCACGCTCGCTCCATCGGTCCTTACTCGCTCATCACGCAGCAGCCACTCGGTGGTAAGGCTCAGCACGGTGGTCAGCGCTTCGGGGAGATGGAAGTCTGGGCTCTCGAAGCCTTCGGTGCTTCGCACATCCTCCAGGAGATCCTCACCATCAAGTCTGACGACGTCCACGGGCGCTCTAAGGCTTACGAAGCGATCGTCAAGGGTGATCCTATGCCTACGCCTGGTATCCCTGAGTCGCTCAACGTACTGCTCAACGAGCTCAAGGGCTTAGGTCTAAGCTTCTCCCTCGAATAAGATCCGCATTATTTCCCTTTCTATTATGGCTTTCAAGAAAGACAATAAGATAAAGAGCAACTTCTCACAGATCCGGATTTCTCTTGCCTCCCCTGAGGAGATCTTAGAGAATTCCAGCGGCGAAGTGCTGAAGCCCGAGACCGTCAACTACCGTACCTACAAGCCCGAGCGTGATGGGCTCTTCTGCGAGCGCATCTTCGGTCCCGTCAAGGACTTCGAGTGCCACTGTGGTAAGTACAAGCGTATCCGCTATCGCGGTATCGTCTGCGACCGATGCGGTGTCGAGGTCACGGAGAAGAAAGTACGCCGTGAGCGTATGGGGCATATCAAGCTGGAGGTGCCCATCGCACACGTCTGGTACTTCCGCTCACTCCCCAACAAGATGGGCTACCTCCTTGGTCTCTCTACCAAGAAGCTTGAGTCTATCATCTACTACGAGCGCTACGTCCTCATCCAGGGTGGTGTGCTCCAGTCTCGCATCAATGATGACCTGACGAAGGAGACCGCCGCTAAGTCGCTCGACAAGGATCCCAATCCAGTCTTCACCGAAGAGCAGTACCTCGACTACCTTGATTACCTCGATCAGGAATATCCAGGTAATGCCCAGCTCGAAGACTCCGATCCCGAGAAGTTCATCTGTAAGACGGGGGCTGAGGCGATCTACGACATGCTCGCTCGCCTCGACCTCGATGCTCTGTCCTATGAGCTGCGCCACCGCGCCAGCACCGACGGCTCACAGCAGCGTAAGAACGAAGCCCTCAAGCGCCTTCAGGTCGTAGAGAGCTTCCGCGCCTCTAAGAATGTCAACCGCCCCGAGTGGATGATTATGAAGGTACTGCCCGTCATCCCACCCGATCTCCGTCCGCTCGTACCTCTGGATGGGGGACGCTTCGCTACGTCTGACCTCAACGACCTCTATCGTCGTGTGATCATCCGTAACAATCGTCTGAAGCGTATGATCGAGATCAAGGCTCCTGAGGTCATCCTGCGCAACGAAAAGCGTATGCTCCAGGAGGCTGTCGACTCACTCTTCGACAACTCGCGTAAGTCAAGCGCTGTACGCTCCGACAACAACCGTCCTCTCAAGTCCCTCTCCGATAGCCTCAAGGGTAAGCAGGGTCGCTTCCGTCAGAACCTCCTCGGTAAGCGTGTCGACTACTCTGCCCGTTCGGTCATCGTCGTCGGCCCTGAGCTGAAGATGCACGAGTGCGGTCTGCCTAAGTATATGGCCGCTGAGCTCTACAAGCCCTTCGTCATCCGTAAGCTCATCGAGCGCGGTATCGTCAAGACGGTTAAGAGCGCTAAGAAGATCGTAGACCGCAAGGATCCTGTCGTATGGGATATCCTCGAGCACGTCATGAAGGGCCATCCCGTCCTCCTGAACCGTGCTCCTACACTTCACCGTCTCGGTATCCAGGCCTTCCAGCCTAAGATGATCGAGGGTAAGGCTATCCAGCTCCATCCGCTGTCCTGTACCGCCTTCAACGCGGACTTCGACGGTGACCAGATGGCTGTCCACCTCCCTCTCGGCAACGAAGCTATTCTCGAAGCGCAGATGCTTATGCTCGCTTCGCACAATATTCTCAACCCCGCCAATGGTGCGCCTATCACCGTTCCTTCGCAGGACATGGTGCTCGGTCTGTACTACATCACCAAGCTCCGTCCAGGTGCTAAGGGTGACGGCTACACCTTCTACGGTGTCGAGGAAGCTACCATCGCTTATAACGAAGGTAAGATCGACCTCCACGCTCCTATCAAGGTCTACGTCGACGACGTCAAGGATGGCGAACCCATCCGTCATATGGTCGACACCTCTATGGGTCGTCTGCTCGTCAACGAGTACGTACCTAAGGAAGTGGGCTACGTCAACGAAGTCCTCGGTAAGAAGAGCCTGCGTGACATCATCGGCCGCGTGATTAAGGTCTGCGGTGTGGCTATCACGGCACAGTTCCTCGATGATATCAAGAACCTCGGGTACTACATGGCCTTCAAGGGTGGTCTCTCCTTCAACCTCGGTGACGTCATCATCCCCGAAGAGAAGGCTAAGCTCATCGCTGAGGGTTACGAAGCTGTCGAAGAGATTATGATGAACTATAGCGGCGGGTTCATTACGAACAACGAGCGCTACAATCAGATCATCGACACGTGGACGCACGTCAATAGCCAGCTCACGGGTATCCTGATGAAGCACCTGAGCGAAGATAACCAGGGCTTCAACTCCGTCTTCATGATGATGGACTCTGGTGCTCGTGGTTCGAAGGAGCAGATCCGTCAGCTCTCCGGTATCCGTGGTCTGATGGCTAAGCCTCAGAAGAGCGGTAGCGAAGGCGGGCAGATCATTGAGAACCCAATTCTCTCGAACTTCAAGGAGGGCCTTTCCGTGCTCGAGTACTTCATCTCTACCCACGGTGCTCGTAAGGGTCTTGCCGATACGGCTCTGAAGACGGCTGACGCTGGTTACCTCACGCGTCGTCTCGTAGACGTCTCGCAGGATGTCATCGTCACCGAAGAAGACTGTGGTACGCTCCGTGGTCTCGTGGCTACTGAGCTCACGAAGGAAGACAACGACGACGAAGTAGTAGCTACCCTCTATGAGCGCATCCTCGGTCGTGTCTCTGTACACGACGTGATCCATCCTTCTACGGGTGAAGTCCTCGTCCGCGCTGGCGAAGAGATCCGTGAAGCTGCTGCTGAGCGCATCCAGGCATCGCCCATCGAGCAGGTCGAGATCCGCTCGGTACTCACCTGTGAGTCTAAGAAGGGTGTCTGCGCTAAGTGCTACGGCCGTAACCTCGCTACGAACATCCTCGTCCAGAAGGGTGAGGTCGTCGGGGTCATCGCTGCTCAGTCTATCGGTGAGCCTGGTACACAGCTGACACTCCGTACCTTCCACGTTGGGGGGGTAGCTTCGAACGTCGCTACGCGCAATAGTGTCGCTGCTAAGTACGATGGTATCGTCACCTTCGATGATCTGCGTGTCGCCGAAGTGGCTTCCGAAGATGGTGGCAAGCCCGTCAACATCGTCGTCAGCCGCATGACCGAGCTGAAGATCTCCGACAAGAATACGAAGATCGTCCTCCGCTCTGTCAAGGTGCCTTACGGTGCTAAGCTCTTCTTCGCTGAAGGTGAAGAGGTCAAGAAGGGTCAGACGCTCTTCGAATTCGACCCCTTCAACGCCCTCATCATCTCCGAAGTCTCGGGTAAGGTCGTCTTCGATAACCTCATCGAAGGCTCTACCTACCGCGTCGAGTCTGACGAAGCTTCGGGTCTGAAGGAAATGATCATCACCGAATCGAAGGACCGTAACGTCGTACCAGGTATCCATATCGAGGACGCCAACGGCAACCTCCTCAAGAGCTACAACCTCCCAGTAGGTGCCCACGTCGTCCAGGAGAACCACTCCGAGATCCACGTCGGGGAGACGCTCGCTAAGATCCCTCGCTCAATGAGCAAGGCTGGTGACATCACCGGTGGTCTGCCTCGTGTCACGGAGCTCTTCGAAGCACGTAACCCATCCAACCCTGCTGTCGTAGCAGAAGTCGATGGTGTCGTCTCCTTCGGTAAGAGCCTCAAGCGCGGTAACCGTGAGGTCATCGTCACCACCAAGCTCGGCGCTGAGCGTAAGTACCTCGTACCTACCTCTAAGCAGATCCTCGTGCAGGAAGGTGACTCGGTCTACGCTGGTATGCCTCTCTCTGATGGTGCTATCACGCCTACCGATATCCTCGAGATCAAGGGCCCCACGGCTGTCCAGGAATACATCGTCAACGAAGTCCAGGACGTCTACCGTCTGCAGGGTGTGAAGATCAACGACAAGCACTTCGAGGTCATCGTCCGCCAGATGATGCGCAAGGTAGAGATCCTCGATCCAGGGGATACGCTCTTCCTCGAGCAGCAGGTCGTCGATAAGCTTGAGGTCATGGATGAGAACGACCGCCTCTGGGGTAAGGTCGTCGTCGTCGACGCTGGCGACTCTGAGACCCTCAGCCCAGGTCAGATCGTCACGCTCCGCAAGCTGCGTGATGAGAACAGCCAACTGAAGCGCCGTGACCTGCGTACCGTAGAGGTCCGCGAAGCTAAGCCCGCGACGGCTCGTCAGATCCTTCAGGGGATCACCCGCGCTGCTCTGCAGACGAAGAGCTTTATGTCAGCTGCTTCCTTCCAGGAAACGACGAAGGTCCTCAACGATGCTGCTATCAATGGTAAGGTCGATACGCTCGAAGGCCTCAAGGAGAACGTCATCTGTGGTCACCTCATCCCCGCTGGTACGGGTCTGCGTGAGTACAAGCGTCTCGTGGTTATGCCTGTGAGCGAACACGAACAGGCACTCGCTGCCTCCTCTGGTCTCGACCTCGAAGGCGACGTCAGCATCGCTGGCTAAGCCCTCCTCCCTATAACATCTGCCCCGCCTGCAAGAGCCATGCTCCTGCGGGCGGGGCTTTTTTGTGCCTACGCTGATGGGGTGTTTGTAGGCATAGTGAGACCATTGTGCAAGGCCATCCCTTCACAGCTTGCACTTTTCTCCTTCGAACTTCTGAACCTAAAGCCTCCGATTTCCGAGGGAAGGAGGTACGAGTAATGAAGAGGTGGGCTTGCGCAATGGTCCCATAATAGGTATATGAGTGCGTGGGTAGAGCTATATAGGATGGCGAAGAAAGCTATATAGCTTTGGACTGATTCCTATATAGCTTTGTGACGTGACCTCTATTAGGTTGTTGCTCCGCGTAGGAATAAAAGTTGCGGACGAGTGGCAGAAAAGTGAGGACTACGTACGTGGCTCTAATATCTACGTACGTGGATATTTGGATTGACGTGTCTGGTCTTTAAGGCTACGTACATAGACAGAGGAAACCCACTACGTGAAGGCGCTTTTTCCTTCGCGAGAGCGATGCTTTCCCTTCGCTGGATAAGAGGAATACGCACGATAAATCGAAGGGCTTGTGTATCGCTTTGGAGAGGCATATCAGGGTGCTGGGCGTGCGATGCCTTAGCACAATAAGTAGGGGGCAGAGCTCTTGTCAACAGTCTCTATATAGGTTCACTTGCCGTTCTATATAGGTTGCGTTACGCAGCGGGATGGAGTACGGGGCTCTTGTGCTTTGTGCCTATTTGAGTACGTAGCTATAGACTCTCATATGACCTTCTTGCCGAAGGGTGTGCCTCTCTTTTGTGAGTTTTTATAGTTCTGGAAGGTCACGATTTACAGATACTTAGTAGTGTGGTAATATGATGTTTTTAGATGTGTATGTTGTTGTATTGAATAAGTGTATTTAAGTTACTATATTTGTGCTGTATGCTTACCTCTAGGTGAAGCTGAGTTCTTACCATAATTCTATTCCTTGTTCGTATAGAGCAGAGAAGTGTATGACTGCACTCTTATCAAATTATCCCGCATTAAAGCTGTTTGTCGATGGCTATATAGTTGCCTTTCGATCTTATTGCAAGGAGGATTATTTTGTCGAAATTCACGGATTTAGGTCGCTGTTTCTTTGTGGAGAGAGCGAGTCGTTGAGACTCTTGTTGAGTGAGCTTAGCTCTCATGGATTTTATGTCTCTTTTAAAGGGGATGCCGATGAACTCCACTCAATAAACGTCACTTGGCAAAATAGGGGGGAACTCGCCTATCATCCAGATTGGGTTGCACTGATGGAACTCGCAAGCCGTGCTTGCCTGTCTTTAGAATGTGTACTTGTAATGAGAATTCTCGGGCAGATCATAAGTCAGAGGAAGGTTCTTTATAAGGCTCTCGTATTGGATTTAGATAACACGCTGTGGCCTGGTATTTTGTCTGAAGAGGGCTTTAATTCTATATCAAGTCGTCTTTCTTCTGAGGAAGGTAAGCCGTTTCTTTCCTTTATGCGTTGGGTGCGGATGCTCGCAGAGGAGTTTGGCATTTGGATAGCTATATGCTCGCGTAATAGCCAGGCTGATGTAGATGGAGCTATTGGTAGCTTGACTGAAGAGTTATTTCCAATAAAGCCTTGCGTGAGCTATATCATAGCAAATGACAACTCTAAAAGTGATAATCTGGATGCTATTGCTAAACAGCTTAGTATACTCCCCAAGTCGATTGTCTTTATTGATGATAGTGAATTGGAGCGAGATGAAGTGAGATCCCATAGCTGTGCGCTGGTACCAGGGTGGCATACTCATCAGGAGTTACAAGCGACTCTATCTGTGGCATGTGTTTTTAATAGGGATAGGCTGCGCCTTCGTGATAAAGTGCGTAGACAGAATGCAGAGTTCCTACAGGTTGCACGACGAAAAAATAATTTGCCACATTTGGGTATAAAGGTTGTACAGATTCCTCATTGCGAGGCTGTTGATCTGTATCATCGAACAAATCAATTTCGTTGCTCTTCTCAGAATGATGGGTTCCCCTCGGATGCTATCTCATTAGCCTATTCTTTGCTAATTAGAAGCGATTTAGAGATGTGCTCGGTTGTGACTTATGTGGATAATACTAACTCAGTCTCTGTCCTCAATTGGGCAATTAGTTGTCGCTATTTTGCAATTGGACTTGAGGAGTTTATCTTGCTTGATTTACAAAAACGCTTCGTAAATAAGAGTATATCTTTTTGCTATGAGGAGTCAGAGGATAATGCTAAGGTTCGGGAGTTGATTAATAACTATGAGTCGTGCTTTGGCCTCCTAAGAAATGGTGAGATTGATTTACTCCTTTCAGAGGAAAACATATTTACGCTACGTGGTCAAACAGAATTACATTATCTGCCGGAATGAGGACGGAATACGTAATATATACCTTTGGTTATACCCTGTTTAGGAATAGGGATGATGCTAATGTAAATGTCCCAGAGATGTTGCAAGCCCTCAAAGCACTTGGTGTAAATGCACTGATTGATGTACGCTCTGTTCCTTATTCTCAGCAGGCACCAGCGTGTAATGCAGATCTCCTAAAGATCTCTTGTGCTGCTGCAGGCTTGACATATGGGCATATGCCAGAGCTGGGAGCTAAAGCTGATGAGCATTCGGATGTCTTCTCACGGGCTGGTGATGTTTTTTTTGAAAAAGAAGTATATCCAGTACCTAAGAGCCGAAGACCAGATGATGGTGCGTTGCTACCTAGTGATGAAATAGTAGATTTTGGTAAGATGCGTGCCTCCAAGTTGTTCCTTTCGGGTTTAGAGCGCTTGCGTAAGGGGTGTCGCTTGGGGTATCGTATGGCTTTAATGTGCAGTGAAAAGAGTCCAGTAGATTGCCATAGATACTTCTTGATTAGTCAAGCAATAGCAGGGGATACTTTGGAGGAGTCTTTTCTAGTGAATCATCTGTATCGGGAGACTACCTCAGGTAAGTTGCTTATGCTCCCGAATGCAGATCTTGATGCGGATATGCGCACGGCTGTTTTTCGAGTTGACTCAATTGCTAAGATGAGGAAGGCTTCCACTGAAGATATCTTTAGTAGCGACGAGCATGCGCCTGTCAGCTGGTATCAACGCTTATCCCCTTATCGAGGAGATACTCTGAGTGACAAAGAACAAGATTTTTGTCTTCGCTATTGGAATCTGCTTCATGGATGGCGTAAGACTTCATATAACCCTACAGACGAAAATAACGTATGATTCAGTTATTCAATATCGGCTTCACACAGCGAACCGCAGAGGACTTCTTTGAGACGCTGAAGAAATATCGTATCGAATGTCTCGTTGATATTCGACTTAACCCCAATGGGCAGTTATCTCGTTTTGCTTTTGAGAAAGACCTCCCTTATCTTCTCGATAAGCTTGTCGATGGGTGTAAGTATGTACATCGGGTTGACCTTGCTCCGAGCAAGGAGCTGTTAAAGCGGGTAAGAGATAGAAATGATCCGATGAGTAAAGACTACGGGCTTTTTGAGAGGGAGTTCCGAGTGCAACTTAAAGAGCATTCTCAGATATGTGACTTTGTTGACGTATTTGGTCAATACGAACGCATTGCACTGTTATGCTCTGAACCCACAACTCATAAGTGTCATAGGCGTCTTGTTTCAGAGAGACTTTTGGCCCTCTTCCCAGGACAAGTCACATATGGAGCAGACCTATAAAAGTTCAATGTCAATCATATGGAAAAGAAAGTACTACTATTAGCTACAAGCTGTAAGAATGGAGGGCTCTGTCCGGGAGGTATTGATGCAGATGATCCTCGTAAGTGGATCAGGATTGTTAAGGATGATGGTCTCGCAGGCTCGGTTCAGGCTAAAGACATCGACTTTGCGAACCCTCTGGATGTTATTACCTTTGAAGGTAAGCATGTCCCTCTTGGTCGACAGAGGGAGAACTGGGCGATCTTGAGTACTCCTAATTCAGGGAAGGTGAATACTTGTGTCTGTGTGGGACGCGTCTGGGAGAAAAAAGGATGGGGGCCACGGGAACTTTTAGATTGGGTTTATAGCAACTATGCATATCATGAGTTTTGGGGGGATAACCTTCCTTACTTGTCTGAGGCTTGCTTCAATTCCTTACCAGAAGATTGCCCTACGGAGAGTATTATTTTAGCAAGAAATATATGTATACATCCTTCTTCTTCTTCAGGTATATATAGATCAAAGGCTAAGATAGATTTTGAGTGGGGTAGTCCTGAAGATCCTCAAGTTGTGAGTGATTGCTCTATGACTGACTCTGACTATTATCCAGCACTTGCTTCAGGGCAAAAGATTAATATCGAGGAGGCTTACCTTGTGGTCGCTATACCCAAAGAGTGTTGGAAGAATCCGAATGATCTCTATCCGCCTAGGGCCTATAAGCTTGTTAGTAAGATATATAACCTCTCTTCATTATAGAGAGGGTGTGTCCTCTATGTGTAGAGCGAGTGCTTGCTCATATTCATTTCGCCCATAATGGTGCACTCGGGGCGTGCCCCACTCCAGAAGGATAGGCTTAATCCTGATTATGCAATGGTCTCGTTGAGGATATCTATGTCTCCTGTAACCCCCCAGCACCTGCCCCGCCCGCACGAGCACTGCTCCTGCGGGCGGGGCTTTTTTGTACCTATGCTGATGGGGCTTCTTTTTCGGGGGAGTAGCCCCATTTTTATCGGTGGTGTACAGGACTTATTTATAGGGGGGGGAGGAGTTGGCTCTCGAAGGGGCTAGTGACCTATATAGGTTCGTTTATCATTCTATATAGGTTGCTCCGCACGGTGGGGAAGGAGGGGAGTTGCTTGCGCGTGGGAGGGATTGCCGCATCTTTATGGCGGGATAGGGGAGTCGTGCACGGCGTCTCTTGTTTTTTTGTATCTTTGTGCGCTGTTTATCAAAT
>ENA-OWNK01000789-OWNK01000789.1-metagenome-genome-assembly--contig:-NODE-789-length-14571-cov-8.584596_pt1 | contig 14571 bp, 12 predicted proteins | sample MGYA00245343_ERZ651121 | MGnify/ENA primary metagenome ERZ651121 (study PRJEB26857, sample SAMEA4031775) | metagenome | biome: human; feature: oral; material: saliva | place: Philippines | collected 2014... | reverse complement strand
CCGAGTGATTCGGATGCCGCCCCCACAAGGACGCTTGCCGTGCGCCTCGACGTTACATACTCGAGTCCGGGAGCGACGCCATAATCGCTGCGCCGAAGAGAACGAAGAAAAGAACCGCCACGAGTCCGCAGATGATCTGCCAGATGAGTGCGGCGCGCGCAAAGTTCCGCTTGGCGGGGGAGCCGCCGGAGCCGAGCGCAAGAACCAGCAGGTAGACGAAGCCGACCAGAGGAAGACCCATCAGGAAGAGGGTGAGCATCCAGCCGCCGACGGAATCGTCGGGGTGCTCAGGGAACTGGTTGTATGCCATGGTGCCTCCTAAGGAGAGTTGTGCGTGGGATTAATAGTTCATCTGCATCGCGGTGCGGACCTCAGACAGGGTCTGATCAGCCTGTTCATTGGCGCGCTCGTTGCCGGCGTGCAGGATGGACAGCAGGTAGTCCTCGTTTGCGATGAGCTCGGCGCGGCGCTCGCGCAGGGGAGCAAGCATCTCGTTGAGGGACTCGGTGACGAGGGCCTTCAGGGTGCCCGCGCCCGCGTCGCCGATGCGGTCCGCGATCACTTCGGGCGCATCGCCCGTAGCTAGGGATGCGAGCATGAGGAGATTAGAGACCTCGGGGCGGCCAACGGGATCGAAGGTGATACGGCGCTCGGCGTCCGTCTTTGCCTTCTTCAGGATCTTCGCGGTTTCGTCGGCGGTCATGCGCAGCTCGATGGTGTTGCCGCGCGACTTCGACATCTTCTGGCCGTCCGTGCCCAGCAGCAGCGGGACCTCGGACAGGAGGGCCTCTGGGCGTGGGAACACGGGACGCTCGGGAGTGGCGCGACCGTAACGCTTGTCGAAGCGCTGGGCAATGAGGCGAGCCTGCTCCAGGTGGGGGAGCTGGTCCTGGCCCACGGGCACAATGTTGGCCTTGCAGAACAGGATGTCGGCGGCCTGGTGGACCGGGTAGGTGAGCATGAGGCCCGTCATCGCGCGTCCCTCGGTGGCCTCCAGCTCGGCCTTCACGGTCGGGTTGCGGTGCAACTCCGACTCGGTGACGAGCGAGAGGAAGGGGAGCATCAGCTGATTGAGGGCCGGGACTGCCGAGTGGTTGAAGATCGTGGAGCGCTCCGGATCGATACCCGCGGCCAGGTAGTCAGCGACGAGGCCGAGGACGCGTTCGCGGATCGGACCCACGCCGTCGCGGTCGGTGATCACCTGGTAGTCGGCGACCAGAACCCATGTCTCCACACCGCGGTTCTGCAGCAGCACGCGGTTGCGCAGAGTGCCGAAGTAGTGGCCGAGGTGGAGGTGACCGGTCGGACGGTCACCGGTGAGGATGCGGAAACGCGACGGATCCTGGTCGATCGCCAGGTCGATTTCGGCGCTGCGGGCTTTCGAGCGGGCCAGCGAGGCGTCGGAGGTTGCGGTTTCCAGGGCATCTTCACTGCGAGTCATGCGTTGATCCTAACGAGTGGAAGGGGGGGAAAGAAAAGTCGGGGCGCGTCAGTGTTCGGGCTGAAACGCGATGTCGGAGAGCAGGATCGTCACGGACAGAGCCTCAATTGTCAGCGTGGTACGAGGCATGACGTGCTCGACTTCGATGGAGAGTTCATTCGGGTCGAGCGAGGAACTGACACCACCGTCCGCGGGGGTTTCCCACACGGTGGAGTAGGCGATCAGCCAGTCCAGGTCGTGGCCCTCGGGCAGGGTCACTTGCGCGTCGTCGAGGTTCGCGTTGATGATGATGAGAGCGTCGCGGTCACCCCACTTGACGCCCGAGCGCAGCATCTGGAACGTGCGGTGGCGCGAATCCGTCCAGCCGTAATCGGGCATGCGGGTGCCCTGGGCGGTGTACCACGACAGGTCGGGGAGCGAGTCGCCGCCGTAGGGATGGCCGGTCGCGAAGCTGTCGGGGCGCAGCACCGGGTGCGCCTTACGCAGGGCGATCAGCCAGGAGACGGCGTCGATCTGCGCTTGTTGTCCTTCGGCCAGATCCCAGTCGACCCACGAGATCGGGCTGTCTTGGCAGTAGGCGTTGTTGTTACCGTTTTGCGTGCGCCCAAACTCGTCGCCGCCCGTGAGCATCGGCGTGCCCGAGGAGACGAACATGGTTGCCAGGATGTTGCGCTGCGAGCGGGCACGCAGGCGCGCGATCGGCATGTTGGCGAGGATCGCGTAGGGGGTGGCGGCGTCCGGGTGGGTCGCGCCCGACGCGAGCGTTCCTTCGAGGCCGTGGTTCCACGAGCGGTTGTCGTCGGAGCCGTCGCGGTTGTTCTCGAGATTGTCCTTGTTGTGCTTGCAGTCGTAGGCCGTCAGGTCGGCGAGCGTGAAGCCGTCGTGAGCGGTCACGAAGTTGATCGACGCGCGAGGTCCGCGCAGCCGACCGAGGCCGTGCTCGAAGACGTCCTGGGAGCCGGACAGGCGGGTCGCCAGGTCGTTGGGACCCGAGACGATGTGGCCCGAGGCCTGGGCGCGCACGTCCGCGAGCCAGAAGTTACGCAGGGCACCGCGGTAGTGGTCGTTCCACTCGGAGAAGGGCACCGGGAAGTTGCCGGTCTGCCAGCCGCCGGGACCCACATCCCACGGCTCGGCGATGAGCTTCGTGTGGGTGAGGATGTCGTCCGTCGCCATCGCGATGAGGAGCGGGTGCATCGGGCTAAAGCCGGTGGAGAACCGGCCCAGCGTGGCGGCCAGGTCGAAACGGAACCCGTCCACGCCCATGTCGCGCACCCAGTAGCGCAGGGAGTCCAGGACCATCTGGATGGTCTTGGGGTGGTCCATGTTCATCGTGTTGCCGGTGCCGGTGACGTCGATGGTTTGGATGGGGCGCGAGGTCGTATGGCGGTAGTACATGTCGGAGTCCAGGCCGCGCCACGACAGCGACGGGCCGGCGTCTCCGCCCTCGCACGTGTGGTTGTAGACGACGTCGAGGATGACCTCGATGCCTGCCTGATGCAGCAGGGAGACCATGCCGCGGAACTCGTCGACGACTGCCTGGGCGCCGCGGGCACGCGATTCGGCGGTCGCGTAGGAGGGTTCGGGAGCGAAGAAGGAAAGCGTCGAGTACCCCCAGTAGTTCGTGAGGCCTCGTTCGGTGAGGAAGGGTTCGTCGCACTTGGCGTGGATCGGCAGCAGCTCAACGGCGGTGATACCCAGGTCCTTCAGGTAGGACACGGAGGCGGGGTGGGCGAGGCCAGCGTAGGTCCCGCGCAGGGGCTGGGGAACTCCCGGCATGTTCTTCGTGAAGCCCTTGACGTGGATCTCGTAGATTACCGTGTTTTCCCAGGGCGTACGGGGCTGAGGGATGATCGGGAAAGAGGATTCGACCACGACCGAGCGCGGCATGTGCGGCGCGGAGTCGAGGGGTGAGCGGCGCATTGGGTACTCCGACGGGTACAGCTCATCGTCCACGTAGTGCGCGTACACCGCCGGCTTCAGGTCCACGACGCCGTCCACGCCTCGGCCGTAGGGATCCAGCAGGAGCTTGCGGGAGTTGAAGAACTTTCCGCCGTCCGGGTCCCACGTACCGTGCGCACGGAAGCCATAGCGCGTGCCCGCGCCGTATCCGGGGATGTGGCCGTGCCAGACGCCCGTTTTCGGACCCAGGAGGGCGAAGCGCGTCTCAGCTCCGGCCTCGTCAAAGATGCACATATCCACGGAGGAAGCACCGCGCGCGATCACCGCGACGTCGAGGCCGTCGCCCGACGGGTGAACGCCCAAGCGTGTGGGCAGCGGGTTAGGTTCAGTGACGCGCCTTGTGGGAGCGTGGGACGAGCCGGATCGCTCGGACATACAATTGTGCCTCTTCCTGGTGAACGGCTGATCAAACCGTTACGTCGTGGATATAGCCTCCCCCTATCATACGGGACCACTCACATGCCGGTCGGATTGATGGGAAGAAAGGCCTATGACGAGGCGCACGTGCGACTGAGGTCCACCTACTCCGGGTGAGGGGCGCGCGGACTGCGGCATGCGCCGGTGAGGTGACCCTCATATGGGCGTGGGGCGCGGAATGTGGCACGCTAGGAGGCATGAGAATTGTCGTGTGTGTGAAGCATGTCCCGGACATGCAGTCCGAACGCCGTTTTGAGGGCGGCCGCCTGGTGCGCGGTGAGGACGATGTGCTCAACGAGCTGGACGAGAACGCCATCGAGGCCGCCGTCCAGCTGAAGGAAACAGAAGAGGACGCAGGCCGCGAGGCCGAGGTCGTTGCCCTGACCATGGGGCCTGAGGACGCCGAAGACGCGCTCATGCGCGCCCTGCAGATGGGCGCTGACCGCGCCTACATCGTGTCCGACGAGTTCCTCGAGGGTTCCGACGTCATCACGACGGCGTCCGTGCTCTCTGTCGCTATCGCGAAGATCGCTGACGAGTGCGGCCCCGTCGACCTGGTCATCACCGGCATGGCCTCGCTGGACGCAATGACCTCCATGCTGCCCGGTGCCCTGGCTGCCAAGGCTCACATGCCGCTGCTGGGCCTGGCCCGCTCGATGAGCGTCGAGGACGGCACCGTTACGATTGAGCGTTCCGTCGACGGTTTCACCGAGACACTGCGCGCGGCCCTACCTGCCGTTGTCTCCGTGACCGACCAGATCAACGAGCCGCGCTACCCGGCCTTCGCTGCGATGAAGGCGGCCCGCAAGAAGCCCCTGGACCAGTGGGGAATTGATGATCTCGTCGAGGTTCCCGGAGGGCAGGACCTGGTCCTGCGCCGCGCGCTCACCTCCGTGACCTTCAGTGAGGAGAACGTGCGCGACGGCTCCGGTACGATCATTCAGGACGCCGGCGAGGGCGGTCGCGCGCTGGCTGACTACATTCTTTCGGTGGTGAAGTGACATGACGCAGCAGATGCATTCCCCGATCCTCGTCCTGGCCGACCAGGCCGGGTCTCGCCTGACGTCCCTGGCGCGCCAGGCGGTGACGCTCGCGGCGTCGCTGACCTCCGGCGACGTGGTCGCACTGTCCGTTGCCTCCGTCCCCGACACGGCTGCCCTGGCAGAGCTGGGTGCCACCCGCGTCCTGCACGCCGACCTGGGTGCTGCGGGTCACTCCTCTGTCGTCGCCTCCGACGCGGTCATCGCTGCTTTGGGCACCGACTCTTACGGCCTGGTGCTGGCGTCCTCGGACTACCGCGGTCGCGAGATCGCCGGTCGCGTCGCCGCCCTCACCGAGGCCGGCGTCGTCTCCGGTGCCTCCTCCGTGTCCTTCGAAGGCGGCGTCCTCCAGGTCGGCAAGACCGCTCTGGGTGGCTCCTGGTCGATGGGTATCGTCCTCGAGGGACAGACCCCCATCGTGGGTATCTCCTCGGGCATTATCGACGAGGCGCCGGTGGCCTCGCCCGCATCCCTGGCCCCCGAGCCTCTCGCCGTTGAGCTGAGCGCCGAGGCGTCCGTGATTGAGGTTGTCTCCAGCGTGGCCGACGAGGAAGAAGGCGTGTCCCTGGCCGATGCCTCCACCGTCGTGTGCGGTGGCCGCGGCGTGGACGGCGACTTCGAGCTGGTTCGTTCCCTCGCCGACGCCCTGGGTGGTGCCGTGGGCGCGACCCGCGTTGCCTGTGACGAGGGCTGGGCTCCGCGAGCTGAGCAGATCGGGCAGACGGGCCTGACCGTCACGCCGAATCTCTACATCGGCCTGGGCGTCTCCGGTGCCATTCACCACACGGTCGGCATGCAGTCGGCCGCCCACATCGTCGCCGTGTGCGATGACCCGGATGCCCCGATCTTCGAGATCGTGGACTTCGGCGTGGTCGGCGACGTGGCCGAGGTGGTCCCGGCTGCCTTGGCAATCATCGAGGAGGCGCGCTCCCAGGCGTGAGCGTCTACCTCGACCACGCGGCCACGACGCCGCTGCGCGAGTGCGCCCTCGAGGCGTGGACCCGCGCCCAGCGTGACCTGGCCGCCACCCCCGGCAACCCCGCCGCCCTCCACTTTGGAGGGCGGCGGGCCCGTCGCATGCTGGGCGACGCGCGCGAGCAGGTCGCAGCTGCACTCGGTGCCGACATCCACGAGGTCATCTTCACCTCCGGTGCCACTGAATCCGACGCTCTCGGCGTGATGGCCGCCGCCCGAGGTGTGCGTTGCCGCGAGAGTGCTCGCGACCTCATCGTTGTCTCCGGCCTCGAGCATGACGCGGTCGCCCACCAGCGAGAGGTCGCGTCGCGCGAGGGCTTCGAGTGGGAGGTTCTGCCCGTCAACGCGGGTGGTCTGTCGGTGCTGCCAGCGACTGAGGGCAGCTGTGAGCCTGTGTCCTGGGACGGACGCCTCGCGCTCGGATCCATGACTCTCGTGTCCTCCGAGATCGGTACGATCCAGCCGGTCGCCGACTTCGCTGCGCTCGTCCATGCCAGCGGAGGCCTCGCGCATTCTGATGCTGCTCAGGCGATCCCGACTCTGGATGTTTCTTTCGCAGAGCTTGGCCTCGACCTCATGAGTGTGGGCGGGCACAAGGTCGGCGCGCCCGCCGGCATTGGCGTCCTTCTCGCCCGGCGTGGCATCCCCATGGCGACCGACCGTCCCGGCGGTGGTCACGAGCGTTCGATCCGCTCGGGCACGCCCGACGTCGCGGGTGCCTGCGCGCTCGCCGCCGCCCTCACCGAGGCCGTTTCCGAACGCACCGCTTTCGCCGAGCGCGCGGCATCCCTGCGCGCCCACCTGCTGAGCCGCCTGCCGGACGGCACGTACCCGACGGTGGGGGAGTCGGCCTCGTCGAGCGCGATCATCCACCTGTCCCTGCCAACCGCCCGCCCCGAGGCCGTCCTCATGGCCTTCGACATGGCCGGCATCGCCGTGTCCGCCGGGTCCGCGTGCCACGCGGGAGTGACGCGCCCCTCCGACATCGTCATGGCGATGGGGCGCAGCGAGGAGGAAGCCCTCGGCGTCCTGCGTATCTCTTTGGGACACGAGACGACCGTTGCCGACATCGATGCCTTCCTGGCCGCCCTGCCCGCCGCGATCCGCGCGGGAGCCGCCCTGGACGGCGTCTCCCACGTGCGCAACGAACGAAACGAGGAACGCTAAATGCGAGTTCTGGCAGCACTGTCGGGCGGCGTGGACTCCGCCGTCGCCGCAGCGAAGGCCGTCGAGGCTGGGCACGACGTCGTCGGCGTCCACATGGCCCTGTCTTCCCAGCCGCAGGAGTGCCGCATCGGTTCGCGCGGCTGCTGTTCCATCGAGGACTCGGGAGACGCTGCGCGCGCCGCTGATATCATTGGCATCCCCTTCTATGTGTGGGACCTCGCCCAGGAATTCGAGCAGACCGTCATCACCGACTTTGTCGAGCAGTACCGGGTCGGGCGCACCCCCAACCCCTGCGTGCGCTGTAACGAGTTCGTGAAGTTCCGCGAGCTGGCCAGCCGCGCCCGAGCTCTCGGCTTCGACGCGGTGTGCACCGGCCACTACGCGGCCATCGTGGACGGGGAGGCAGGACCCGAGCTGCACCGCGGAGCTGACACCCTCAAAGACCAGTCCTACGTGCTGGCCGTCATGGGGGCCGAGGAACTGACCCGCGTCGTCCTGCCGCTGGGGGATGCTCCCAACAAGGCGTGGGTGCGCTCCGAGGCTGAGCGTCTCGGCCTGGGCGTGTCCAACAAGCCGGACTCCTACGACATCTGCTTCATCCCCGACGGTGACACGCAGGGATTCCTGCGCTCCCACCTGGGTGCGGCCGAGGGCGACATCGTTACCCCCGATGGTGAGGTTCTGGGTCGCCACGAGGGCTATTGGAACTACACGGTCGGCCAGCGCAAGGGCCTGGGCATCGGCGCGCCCGCACCCGACGGTCGCCCCCGCTACGTCCTCGAGACCAGGCCCGAGACTAACCAAGTCGTCGTCGGTGCCTCCGAGCTTCTGTCCATCTCCCGTATTGAAGCGACGGACGCTGTCTGGCTCGCCTCCGACGACGACGGCTCCGATGCCACCGACCTCTTTGTGCAGCTGCGCGCACACGGCACGCCTGTTCCCGTTACGTCGCTGATGCGGGACGAGGAAGCTGGAACCATCAGCGTCGTTCTCGAAGCGAGCGCGCGCGGCGTGGCGCGGGGCCAGTCGATGGTCGTCTACAGGAGGACGCGCGTCCTCGGCGAAGGCACGATCAACGTCACCGCGCGCTGAGTCGTGCTGCGCGCAGGCGCTTCCCGGACCGTGCTGTCCCTTCTTGACAGGTCGTCCACCCAGGCGTACACGCCCTACCCGCCACGCGTATGAGGGACACCACCCTGTGGCGGTAGGATGCCTCGTCACATTGTGTTCGGACGTGGCGGCTCCCATCGGTTAGACTTGGGTGCGCGCGCGAGTGGCGGAATTGGCAGACGCGCTGGATTTAGGTTCCAGTGTCTTTGACGTGTGGGTTCGAGTCCCATCTCGCGCACCGGCATCGCCCCCTCGCAGTGGGGGAGAGCTCCCCATAGACTGAGTGGCATGAGCACTTTGGATATCGGCCAGCAGGCCCCCGACTTTACCGTCGATACCACCCAGGGGACGCTGTCCCTGTCGGATCTCCTCGCCGCTTCCTCGCGGGGTGTCGTCGTCTATTTCTACCCGAAGGCATCCACGCCCGGTTGCACGAAGGAAGCCTGCGACTTCCGGGATTCTTTGGCCTCCCTGACCGGTGCTGGCTACTCCGTTATCGGCGTGTCTGCCGACTCGATGGCTGCTCTTGAACGCTTTGCGGAGAAGCAATCTTTGACCTTCCCGCTGGCTTCCGACCCCGATCACGAGGTCCTCGAGGCCTACGGTGCGTGGGGGGAGAAGAAGAACTACGGTCGCACGTACGTCGGCATCATCCGCTCCACCGTCGTCGTTGCCCCGGATGGCACCGTGGCACTGGCTCAGTACAACGTGAAGGCCACCGGTCACGTGGCTCGTCTGCGCAAGGCGCTCGAGATCGACTAACCTCTTGCTTCCTGAGTAATCACCTACTATGCTTGTTCAACAAGTGATAGGTGAGTGTTGGTGGAGGACTCATGGGGGCTGCAATGCCGGACGCATACCGGGTCGGCTCAGGATCGGTCACGCCCGACTATCCGGGAGGCGTGCCCACGCCTCTGGCTGACCGTCCCGCCCTGCCCGCCGAGGCCTCGGCCCTCACCGCGGAACCCACGAAACAAGCCTTCACCCCCGCGCCCGAAGCGCCGATGAAGAATGGCCAGCCGCGAATTGCTCCCCTCTCGTCCGACGTCGAACGCACGGTCATCGCGCGCGTCCCACCCCGGGACAGCTATCCCTTAATCGTGCAGTCATCGCCGACGACCAAGCCCACGCCGGTCGTCACACCCGCACCGAAGGACGAATACACCTCGGCGGTCGTGACCCCCTCCGCCTCCTACACGCAGCCGAGCACGACCCCCGCGCCACAGGTCGCCCCGCCCACGCCGCCGCTGAGCCGCTTCTCGCCCCAGCAACGAAACTTTGCGCCACGCGAGGAGACCCCCACCGAGCGGGAATACGCCCACTGTGATGAGGCCTCGGCAGCCTTCTACGGGGACGATGACTGGAGCGCCGAGCACGACCTGCCCACGCGTGCCGATGTTGCGCCGAGTAGGCGAGCGTCTCGCGTTCCTCGGAGTGTGCCGGGTGAGCAGGTTGTCGCCCGCTTCACCGAAGCTGACAAGAAACGTCGCCGGGACGCGCGTGCCTATCGCTACGAGGAACTGGACGAGCGCCTGCCCCTGCGCCGCGAGCGTCCCAAGCGGCGCACGCGTGCCATCCGCGGCCTCGCCATGTTTATCGTCGGCTTCGTGCTGGCTGTCCTCCTGGCTGTCGGCACCTACGTGGGGGTGTCCTACCTGCGCACCATGGCGGTCAACAACCTGGCGCACTCTCTTGATGCGTGCTCGATCAGCAGTCCCCACGCGCGCCTGGCCTCCGACAAGACCTCCCTGACTCTCGTGGCCTACGGGGACGGGGCCAACGGTCTGTCGCAGACGGACTTCCGTTGCATCCTGGATGAACTCGACACTCCGTCGTCGGTGCGTGAGCGCATGCTGATCACTCGCGCGGTCGACGGCGCCCAGCACGAGGAATGGAACGTCTACCGCGTGACCTGGATGTATCACCCCGAGGATGGACTCAGCGTCGTCCTGAGCACCCGATAGGAACGCCATCAGGAGTTATCTCAGGGATCACGATCTGAGATATTGCGTTGGATGAGTGACGGCACCGCCGTAAAATCGACAGGCATTTCACGCGTGAAGGAGCCTGTTGTGTCCGATACACTGCCCGCCGCCCCCGTCGGCGACGATATTGCCTTGGCGATCCGAGGCCTCGTCAAGATCTACGGAAACCTCGTCGCCGTCGCCGACCTCTCCCTCGATATCCCCACCGGATCGTTCTACGGGATCGTCGGCCCCAACGGTGCCGGTAAAACCACGACGCTGACCATGGCCACCGGCCTGCTGACCCCCGACCGTGGCACGGCCTACGTGCACGGCGTCGATGTATGGGGTGACACCCAGCGGGCGCGCGGCCTGCTTGGCGTCATGCCCGACGGCATGCGTCTCCTCGACCGACTCTCCGGTCCCGACTTCCTCGTCCACGTCGGCATGCTGCACGGGTTGGATGCCTCTACCGCCCGCGAGCGCGCCCAGGAACTGCTGGCCGCCCTCGATCTGGCCGAGGCGGGCAAGAAGCTGATCAGCGACTACTCGGCCGGCATGACGAAGAAGATCGCGCTGTCCGCCGCCCTCATCCACTCCCCGCGTGTGCTCGTCCTCGACGAACCCTTCGAGGCCGTGGACCCCGTCTCCGCAGCCAATATCCGCCAGATCCTCACCGATTACACGCGCCGAGGCGGCACCGTTATCCTGTCCTCGCATGTGATGGCGACCGTCCAGCAGCTCTGCACGCACGTGGCCATCATCGACAAGGGGCGCGTCCTCGTCGCCGGCACCACCGACGAGGTCGCCCAGGGCGGCGACCTGGGGGAGCGCTTCACCTCCCTGGTCGGCGGAGTTCATTCCGAGGAAGGCCTGTCGTGGTTGGGCAACTGATTCGCCTCAAGCTCCGCATCATCTGGAATACGGTTCGTCGCCAGACTGCCGTGCTGGTGCTCGCGATCCTTGGCACCCTGCAGTTCGGGACCATGTATGTGGGCGCGCTGGTGGGAACCGCCTTCCTCGCTCAATCCGAGGGAGCAGCGACCCTTGCGGCGGTGCTGCCCATCGTGGGTCCCGTCGTCTTCCTCCTGTGGTTGATCCTGCCGATCCTGTTCTCAGCGATGGATAATTCGCTGGATCCCGTGCGCCTGTCGCCCTACGTCGGGCCGAGCAAACCCCTCGGTGCGGCGCTGGCGGCATCGACGGCCGTGGGTCCAGGCGGCCTCCTATCCGCCATGGCTCTCTTTGTCCCCACCTGGTTTGCCCTGTGGCGGGCCCAATGGGTGGAGGCCCTCGGGTGGCTCCTCGCGGGCATCGTCACCTTTCCTCTTGCAGTGCTCTGGGCGCGCGCGGTCGGAACCTGGTTCGCGGTGCGCCTGGATAGCTCGGGCAAGAAAGATACCCTGACCATGGTCGGCTTCGTGACCTTCTTCGTCGTGCTGACCCCTCTGGGCTACTGGATGAAACTCCTGTCGGAGAGTTTCTCAGCCGAGGTCTTCTACGCCGGGATGAACGTCGCTCTGTGGACGCCCGTCGGCGCGCCCTTCGGTGTCGTCGCCTCGCTCCTCGAAGGCGCGTGGGTGGCCGCCGCGATCCGCGCGCTCATCACGGTGGCCACGGCTGTCGTCGGCTGGCGCGCCTGGCTGGCCGTCCTGCGCCCCGTCATGAGCGGCTACGCCGGCCCCATTAGCGTCGACGCGCAGCGCGCTATTGACGAGGGGCGCCACCTCATCGATGAGTCCGTCGAGGAGGACGCGCGAGGACAGCGCACTGCCCAATCTCGTGCGGCTGGCCTGCGCAGCGTCGATACGTTCACGCGGCTGGGCCTCGGGGTGCGCAGCGCTTCGCTGGCTGCGCGTACGCTGCGCTACTGGGTCGTAGATCCCCGCCTCAACATGAACCTGGTGTTTGCCGTGATCTTCCCGATCATTGGAGTCCTTATGGGGCGCGTGGGTACCGAGGACCACATGAGTCAGCTCCTGTACACAGGCATTTTCCTCTACCTGGTTCCCATCACGTCGGGCATGGCCGTCGGCGCACTCATGCAATACGATTCGACGGGTGCGTGGATCGTTGTCTCATCCGGCATGAGCGGGCGTGAGGAGCGTCGCGGTCGTCTCGGGGGTTCCCTCGTCATCCTTGTTCCCCAGGTCATCGGATACCTCATTCATGATGTCGTCGCAGGAGTGAGTGCTGCGGACTTCGTGTTCCATCAGGTGATGGGTGTCGTCCTCTTTTCGGGCGCGACCGCCACAACCCTCGTCGTGAATGCGCGCTGGGTGTATCCGGTTCAGCCTCCGGGCGTCTCACCGATGGCGGCGAAGGGCACCGGGTCGTTCCTGATGACGATGCTCCTGCAGCTCATCGGCTTCGCGGGGGTCGCGGTTCTGCAGCTGCCCTCCTATGTGCTCATCGCCTTGGCATCCTTCGGCCTCGTTCCAATGTGGGTTGCCTACACGGTTGCTCTGCCGTGGTCCATCCTCATCCTGGAGGGTGCCGTGCGCGTCGGTGGGCGTGTCTGGGATCGCTACGCGGTGGCCGCGCTCACCACGATTCGCAGCTGGCCGGGACACTGATCTCCTTCTTCGTGGTCACGAGGCCGGGGTTGCCCATTGGGGTGCCCCGGCCTCGTCCCTTTGTGCCCGAGAATGTTGCTGCCTGGTCCCGGTGTGATGGCCGCTGATGATGAGCGGTGTCATGTGCGCTCCTGACCAGGCGTTCGTTACATCGCAGTGCGCTAGATTGATGAAAAAATGGGCTTAGTTTGTGGACAAGGATGAGGATACTCGGTAATGTAATGCTTGTAACCTGACCATCGATGGAGAGGAATCTTCCATGCGTATCCCGTCAATGTCGCGTTCTTTCGTCGTAGCGGCTGCCCTGAGTGCCGCTGCTCTTCCCGCGCTCCTGCCTTCGCCCACCTATGCTGCGGACGTCGCGGGACTGGCAACCTGCTACCTCGCCGATGAAAACGGCACCATCATCGAACCCCGCCAGGAATACACTCCGCGCGAAGGGGCCGGTGGACTCCCCATGCTTCCCAGTCCCGTCGTCGCCGGCCAGTACACGCTGGAAGTGAGCGCTCCCGCAATGAACTTCGATCCGGATCAGCCTGACATGCACTTTGCGTGCCAGGTCTACTACGCGCCCCTCGGCAGTGTGCGTCTCGTTGATGCCGATGGCACCGTGCTGGCGACGCAGCGTTATGGCAACGATCAGAATGACCCGTCGCGCGCCGCGCTCACTGCGCTGCCGACGTTGCCCGAGGGGTACGAAATCGTCCCGGGCCAGACGATCCGAGGCTTCGACGCGGCCGCTCGCACGGTTGATCCGAATGATCCTGCGAACGCGCGTGCTGTTGGCGCCGATACGGACATTCACATCCGTCAGATCACTGCGCAGCCCACGCCGGCACCTAGCCCGTCCACGCCGTCTACCCCGTCTACTCCGTCTACACCTTCCACTCCGTCTACACCTTCCACTCCCGCGACACCTGTCCCTCAGACGCCTTCCACCCCGTCACATCACACTCCTGCGACTCCCACTCCTCAGACTCCCGCTGGCGTGACACCCACTGCTCCCGTGACTCCGGTTCGGAGCAAGACCGCTCCCTCCCATGGGCTGGCGAAAACAGGCAGCGATGCGACTATTCTTGGTGGTACGGCAGGCATCCTCGCGCTCCTGGGGGCGGGTGCTATTGCCGTGAGAAGGGCGCGCGCCTGACACGCAGAAGCGGTCGCGCCATTCGCCGCAGCAAAAGCCGTTGTGTTCAATCGATAGAGATGTCCACACTCAGCGCTTGAAGGACGAGGCCGGGGCTCCCTATGGGGGTACCCCGGCCTCGCTATCGGTCGGCGTCGTGCTCGGTTGCTGTTCCTTGGGGTTGTGCTTGGTCACCGTTCGTTGGCACGAGAGCTTCCCAGGCCACGAACTCATCAAGGTGCTTGGCCGTGGAATCAATGTCGTTCAGCGTCGTGATTTGGCAGAGTTTATACCGCCAGCGCTGACGACCTGTAGACGTCTGACCGTGACGGATCACGGGGCAGCCACACGCGCCCACGGTGCAACAGTGGCAGGAACGAGGCAAACACAACCAACTAAAACACCGACTTTCCCGCACCAGCACACCGAAAAGTCACCCCTCCAGCAACACGTAGTGTCCTATGACCCCAAAACCAACACGTTTTGTCCTTTAACCCCACGTTCGGGTAGTCGAATCGCATGCGAGTGTCTGGGGGTCTTGAGGTGCCTGCTGGCGGTCCGCATGGTCCGAGGGGGGAAGGGGAGTGATCATCCAGATACGAAAGACCGGCGATCCGAGGATCACCGGTCTTCTGTGCGTCATGGGGGACTTGAACCCTCAACCCGCTGATTAAGAGTCAGCTGCTCTGCCAATTGAGCTAATGACGCGGGAACTCTCACCGGCGGTAGCCGGGAAAGCTGTGCGTCATGGGGGACTTGAACCCTCAACCCGCTGATTAAGAGTCAGCTGCTC
>ENA-OWNK01000781-OWNK01000781.1-metagenome-genome-assembly--contig:-NODE-781-length-14616-cov-57.087288_pt1 | contig 14616 bp, 13 predicted proteins | sample MGYA00245343_ERZ651121 | MGnify/ENA primary metagenome ERZ651121 (study PRJEB26857, sample SAMEA4031775) | metagenome | biome: human; feature: oral; material: saliva | place: Philippines | collected 2014... | reverse complement strand
CTAATGAGAGGACAATTCCAGCAATAGAGTGCGTATCTTTTGCATTATATGACTCTCCAAAAAGTCCAGAGAAGATACTACCCGCTGCCATTCCACTGGTTATCGTACTTGAAATACCCGCTAATAGTAAGGCAATAGCAAATATATTCGCAGCATTATTACCCAAAAGTGGCTGTAGCATTGCTTGCGCCTGAGACAGTTCATCAACGTGCTGACCATGAGAGAAGAACGTACTTGCTGCCAAGAGAATCATCGCAGAGTTGATAGCCCAACCCACAATCATTGAGAAAAGTGTGTCGACAAACTCATACTTTAACATGTGACGGATACGTTCGTCACCCTCCAAATAGATCTCGCGACTCTGTACAATCTCAGAGTGAAGGAAGAGATTATGAGGCATCACAACCGCTCCCAACACACTCATGATAATCAAGAGAGAACCTTGTGGGACTGTTGGAACGAATGCACCCTCAATAGCTGCAGGCCAATGAATATCAACGAGAAAGAGTTCATAAACAAACGAAAGACCTATCATTGACACAAAGCCAATGATGGCACGTTCCATCTTCTTATAGCTATTCGTAAAAAGCATTATCAACACAGCCACTGTTGTTAAGACAGAGCCTGTAGGAATACTAATGCCAAAGAGCATTTGTAGTGCAATAGCACCACCAAGAATCTCTGCTAAAGAGGTAGAGATACTGGCAAGAATTGCACTCAAGATGATAGGACGACCTATCCATTTAGGTGCATACTTAACTGCTGCCTCACTGAGACAGAGTCCTGTCACAATTCCAAGATGAGCAACATTATGCTGTAAAGCTATAAGCATAATTGTCGAAAGGGTTACTACCCATAACAATGCATAGCCATACTCTGAACCAGCAGCAAAGTTACTTGCCCAGTTTCCCGGGTCGATAAAGCCTACGGTCACCAGCAAACCGGGACCAATAAACTTAAATATATCTAAGGCACCCAACACACGTGGGTGGTCCTTACGTTGTAGTTCTTTTAATATATTCTTCATTCTAATTAAGTTTTATGCAAAGTTACAATATCTATATGACAAACTACAAGATGATAAGGGAATATTGAAAAAAATACAAACAATTAGGTAGGTGGATTAAAACCAAATCGGTCATTAAACCACAATGTTTCATGAATTCTTGTTTTTGTATTGTTTCCTAACATCTTTTATTTTCTTATCAGCATCTTGCCTGTCTTTGCAAATTGACGTAGCCCGCTACGCCTGCGTTACAAAGAGAGGCAATCTACTCGACAAAAAAACAAAATCTGTTTAGCCTCTAATGACCAATTTGGGTTAAAGGGAAGTTCTTTTCAAACAAAATGTAAAATCTTACCAGATACAAATCTCCAACAAAATGAATAATAAAAGGTTGGTACGAAGCGTTAAAATGTACTTTGAATGGTCACAATAACACCTAAGTTTAAATCAGAAAGTTGCTTAAAAGAACTATAAAGAAAAATATAAGACTTTGTTTAAGAAACCTAAAACGAATCTACAAAATACTGTAAACAAAATTACAGAACCAAAAAGTTACTAAAAACAAAAATGCCCTACGCTTCACAGCGATGGGCATTCAATCTCAATAGGTATTAGTTTCTTTAAGGTAAAAAGATTGTATTCAGGATAACGTTTGCAAAGATAGGGCATTATTTTTATATGTGCAAACTTTTATGCAACTTTTTTATTAATCATGAAACATTTGTTATCATACATACACCTATCGCTGAAAGCCGTTCACATTCACTTTTATTAAACACTTTAAAAAGATAAAGAAAAATCGTTTTATTTCGTTACGGAAAATGTATAAAACATTATAAAACATTACTCGGAAAGTATTTTGCATGACTAAATTCAAACTGCATAAAAGAATATACATTATTATTTAGAACAAAGTGCATCATAAACAAGAAAAAATGAGTAACTTTGCAGCATAATAATAAATAGGAAAATATGACTACGATAGAGAACAACACCAATGAGGAGAAGCGTAGCTTGAGCTTCGTAGAACAACTGGTAGAGGAAGACCTCGCAAAGGGTAAGAACGGAGGACGTATTCAGACACGTTTCCCGCCAGAGCCAAATGGCTATCTTCATATTGGTCATGCGAAAGCGATTTGCATGGACTTTGGTGTAGCTGAAAACTATAAGGGTATTTGTAATCTTCGTTTTGATGATACAAACCCAAGCAAGGAGAACAACGAATATGTAGAGAATATCCTTCATGATATTAGCTGGCTTGGCTTCAAATGGGGTAACATTTATTATGCAAGTGATTACTTTGAGAAGTTATGGGACTTTGCTGTTTGGATGATTAAGAAGGGCTTGGCATATGTTGACGAGCAGACTTCTGAGCAGATTGCAACACAGAAAGGTACACCAACAACGCCTGGTACTGCATCACCATACCGTGATCGTCCTATCGAGGAAAACCTTGCCTTGTTTGAGCAGATGAACACACCAGAGGCTGTTGAGGGAAGTATGGTGCTTCGTGCGAAGCTCGATATGGCTAATCCTAACATGCATTTCCGTGATCCAATCATATATCGAATCATTCAGATTCCACATCATCGCACAGGTACAAAGTGGCATTGTTACCCAATGTATGACTTTGCACACGGACAGAGTGACTACTTTGAGGGTGTTACCCACTCTATCTGTACACTCGAGTTTGTGCCTCACCGTCCTCTCTATGATAAGTTTATTGACTTCTTAAAAGAAAGTGATGGCACTGATGACAACCTATCAGATAACCGCCCACGACAGATAGAGTTCAACCGCTTGAACCTTACTTATACAGTAATGTCAAAGCGTAAACTTCATACATTGGTTGATGAACATCACGTCAAGGGATGGGATGATCCACGAATGCCGACACTCTGTGGTATGCGTCGTCGTGGTTACTCTCCAGAGTCTATCCGTAACTTCATCGACTCTATTGGCTATACTAAGTTCGATGCACTCAATGATGTAGCATTGTTGGAGGCTGCTGTACGTGACGACTTGAACAAGAAGGCTACACGTGTTAGCGCTGTTCTCGACCCTGTAAAACTTGTTATTACCAACTATCCAGAAGGAAAGACTGAGGAGATGGAGGCTATTAACAACCCAGAGAATGAAGCAGATGGTTCACACACTATCACCTTCTCAAAGAATCTTTGGATTGAACGTGCTGACTTTATGGAGGATGCTCCAAAGAAATTCTTCCGTATGTCTCCAGGTAAGGAAGTGAGATTGAAGAACGCTTACATCGTTAAGTGTACTGGTTGTACTAAGGATGCTGAGGGCAATATCATTGAAATTCAAGCAGAATATGATGCTGACAGCAAGAGTGGTATGCAGGGTGCTGACCGTAAGGTGAAGGGTACTCTCCATTGGGTTAGTGCTGACCACTGCTTAAAGGCAGAAGTACGTGAGTACGACCGCTTGTTCAACGTAGAGAATCCTGCTGCTGACGAGCGTGATTTCCGTGAGCTTCTCAATCCAGAAAGCCTTACTGTACACACTGAGTGCTACGTTGAACAGTATCTCGCTGAGAAGAAACCGGGTGATTACCTACAGTTCCAGCGCACAGGTTACTTCATGCTTGACCCAGATACAACAGCCGATCACCTTGTGTTCAATAAGACTGTTGGCTTGAAGGATACTTGGGCAAAGAAGGCCAAAGCATAACTAAAGTAAAGTAAGATTTGGATATATACTATCAAAGTGATAAATTCAAGCAAGTCCTTCATAGATATGAAGAATTGCAAAAAGACAACATCAGCGAGTTCCTCGACCCTGAGGAACTGACTGATGTTGCTGAATATTATCACTATATTGGTGAGGATAACAATGCTTTAGACGCTATCGATTATGCCACCCGCTTGTATCCAACAGCCACTACTCCACTTGCTTTCAAGGCACGTTTAGCATTATTCATCGACGAAGACCCAGAGCTTGCTAACGAGATTGCAGAGATGATTGTTGATAAGAGTGACTTAGATTATCTCTATCTTAAGGCTGAAATTATGATCGTTGACAATAAAACAGACGATGCAGATGACTTCCTTCAAAGCCAGTATGACGAGGTTATCTCACAAGAAGACCGCGAAGATTATGTCCTTGATGTTGCTGCTCTCTTTTCCGATTATGAAGAAAATGAATATGTAGAGAAATGGTTAAGCCGCTCAACAAAGACAGAAGATAACGATTATAAGGAACTTCGTGCGCGTCTTCTCAAGAGCCGTGGGAAGTATAAAGAGAGTGAATCCATTCTCAATGAGTTACTTGATACCAACCCTTATTCTGGTCCTTATTGGAATCAGTTAGCCCAGAATCAGCTTTTAAGGAATGACATAAAGGATTCAATCACATCAAGTGAATACTCCATAGCTATCAACCCTGATGATGAAGAAGCTATCCTCAACAAGGCCAACGGACTCTTTACACTTGGGAATTATGAGGAATCTCTGAAGTACTACGAGCGTTATAAGAAGCTCTGCCATAATCAAGATACAACTGTCGTTGATGTTACTATCGGACATATACATCTCATGCAGGGCAATGCTTCAGAAGCGCAACGATATTATCATCTGGCATTAGCAGAAACACAGAGCAAGAGTCTGACACTCATCCATATTGGTATTTCAACCTTTGACAATGGATATGTCGAATATGCTTACAATATCTTTAGTACGTTATTGCCTGAAATGGATGACGACTGGGACATCGGCTTCGCATACCTTGCACGCTGTTGTTATGAATTAAAGCTAAAAAAGGAGTTCAATATATACTTGCGACAAGCCGTTGAAAGGAATCCAGAGGAGAGTATAGAGGTACTATCAGACCTCTATCCAGAAGGAACAAGCCCACAAGACTACCCCAATATTCGTATTTTATAACAAACAGAATTATAATAAATAACATATCATTATGAGTTTTATCACATCCATGCTCGGACATCTCAACTATGGCACCATCTTTATTTTGATGCTTCTTGAAAGTACGGTTATCCCTGTACCATCAGAATTAGTTGTTGCCCCAGCTGCCTATCATGCTGCCGCAGGCAACCTTGATATATGGTTGGTAATTCTTTTCTCCACTTTAGGAGCAGACGTTGGTGCAACTATTAACTATCTTGCAGGATGGTATCTTGGTCGCCCTATCATCTATAAGTTTGCCAATAGTAAGTGGGGACACTTGTGTTTGTTGAATCAAGAGAAAGTTGAAAAGAGCGAACGATACTTCGATGAGCATGGTATGGTGGCTACAATCACTGGCCGTCTCTTGCCAGGTATTCGCCATCTTATCTCCATTCCAGCAGGATTGGCGAAGATGAGCTACTGGAAGTTCTTGCTTTATACTACTATAGGTGCAGCCTCATGGCACACTATTCTTGCACTTTTAGGACATTACATGCACTCTTTTGTACCAGAAGATCAGCTCCAAGAGAAGATTTTAGAGTATGGAGAGTATATTAAGTTTGGTCTTATCTCCTTGGTAATTGTTGTTTGTTTTTACTTCCTTGTTAAGTGGTATGTCAAGAAAAAGAAGAACAACAAGAACCATTCACAGCAGGTATAACCCTATATAATAATATTTTACCACAACACTTTTTTATGACTTCAAACGAGAAATACATAGAAGATATAGCTAACGAGCAGCTTCTTTCAGATAAAGAAGAGCAGGAGTTAGCAGAGAAGATAAAGGTTGGTGACGCAAGAGCTTTGGAGAAGTTGACCAAGGCTAACTTGAAGTTTGTTGTTTCATTGGCTCATCAATACCGTAACCGAGGATTGGGTGAAGACGACCTTATCAGTGAGGGAAATATTGGTATGATGTATGCCGCACAGAAGTTTGATGGTTCAAAAGGTGTACGCTTTGTTGTCTTTGCGGCTCCTTACATCCGTAAAGCTATGGAAGAGGCTATCAAAGAGCAAGCAACACTCTATAAACTTCCTAAGAACGAGACAAGTAGATTTGAACAGAAGCGTTCACATGCTATCTCTATTGACCAGCCAGTACCAGTAGGTAGCAATAATAACTTCACACTTCAGCATATCCTTGAGAATGAAAATGCCAAGCATGCTGACGAACATCTTAACCAAGAAATCCTCAGTAATGAAATCCAAAAAGGATTAGATGTACTTGATGAACGTGAAAAAAGGGTCATCACTTATATCTATGGATTGACAGGAGCACACTATACGATGGCAGAGATTGCGGAAGATATGGGATTAAAACGCGAACGTGTACGCCAGATTCGTGACAAGGCTTTGCGCAAACTTCATAAGAAGATGAAGTAAAAGCAGCACAAAGCTGAATAGGATTCATCGAATAATAATCGTACGAAACCAGTCACGAAGAACACCACCATATTGGTCTTGGCTGTCAGCACAAAGTACTATAACTTGGCTTCCGTCTGCAAGGCGGGGGCCAAGACACATACCCTCATAGTTAGCAAGATTCTGACGAAGCAGTCCTAAGGAGGTTTTCCACGTTGCAATCAAAGTCTTCTGCATATACGGACTATCCATATCAAGTGCTTTTTCTTGACTGATAGTCATAGACTTCACTGGGTCAACACAATAAATCTTATTCTCTACAAACGAACCAATTTTACTTGAGGTTACCACGAATTCACGCTCTAAAACAAGTAATTTTCCATCATCTAAGGCTGCCATTGCTGATACACCCATTGCATAATTAGACACAGAAGGGTGACTCTCCGCAGCATCCATCAAATAAGCATACTGTTCTTGAGGGACGAAAGAGTCATCGAAACTTTGAAAACGAAGTCTATTCTTTACTTGATTCTTTGCATTAGCTTGTTCTCCATCTATCTTCAACGTACTTTCAGAAGTCGTCCAAAAACGATGCGTATGGGCATTGTAAGTTAGTGCTTCAAAACTATAAGCAGGTATAGCCATACTGAAAACGGAGGGAATAGTAAGCTTCCGACCCGTCAGTTTACCATTCATTCCATATTCTAAGATACTATTATCTGCTTCACGGGAAATGAACAACGTGCTGTCCTTAGGAAAGAAAGCTATGCCCTCTTCATCTTTATTCAACTCGCCCGATGATTGGAAACCCTCATTCACTACTTCTTTAATATCTCCACTAACAGAATCTAACTGTATACGAAAGCGAAAGAAGCCACTTTCAGACGTCTTATCAGAAACCACTGCATAACGATCACCACCCAACCATGTCAATCCGCTATAGTTTCCTTTAGGAACTGTACGCTGAAAGTAATGCTGTGGATTGAGTCTGACAAGCTGTTGGGCTTGTGCAAAAAGCGTAAATGGAAAACAGAAAACAAAGAATAAAATATGCTTGAGTTTTAGTTTCATAACCATGAATTTTTGGTTTTAAGCCGTCTAACAATGACTTCCTTTTATCTTAATCAATAAAGTTTTATTATACAAGATAAGGTCAATTAACATCCTTACTATCCTTGGCACATATTGTGCGAAGGCTTCGCACGAGGCGTGCGGAGGGTGAACACCAATGGTGCGGAGACCTAACACAATACAAACGAACCTCAGAAAGAGAACGAAAAGTTGGTTAACTCAATCAGACAACAGCCTTCTTAATCGTTAAACAAGCTATTAGTACATCTCACATAGCCCTCTTGTTATAAAAGAGATATGCGTAGGTCTCGTTTATAAAACAAGTACCTACGCAAGCTATTAATTTACGAATTCAAATTGAATAAGCCTATCCTTCTCCTGTAAACTGCTTCAGACGCTGCTCTTCAGAAAGGCGACAAATAAGCAATTTACCATCCTGTTCAGCTACAATATAGCCGTCAAGACCTTGGATAACTACCTTACGCTCCTCCGTTGTATGAACAATACAGTTCTTACTATCAAACAGATGAACATCTTTACCAATGACAGCATTACCGTAAATATCATGCTGTGTTTGGGCAAGCAACGATCCCCAAGTTCCTAAATCACTCCATCCAAAGTCTGCAGGGCATACAAATATCTCTTCAGCCTTTTCCATAATAGCATAATCGACAGAGATATTCTCACACTCTGGATAAACCTCATCAATTACGTGTTGTTCATCAGCTGTATCTAAGACATCCATGATACGCTCGAAAATTCTTGCTATACTTGGCTGATAAATACGGAAAGCATTGACAATAGTAGAGGCACTCCAGATGAAGATTCCTGCATTCCAGAAGAAGTTATTCTGCTTGATATATTGTTCTGCTGTTGGTAAATCTGGCTTCTCACGGAACTGATCAACACGATAAATCTCGCGATTACGCGCTGAAGCTGTTGAAAGGTCAGCTTGTATATAGCCATAACCCGTCTCTGGGCGTGTTGGTTTCATACCCAAAGTAACCACAGCATCCGTTTCTGCAGTAAACTTCAAACAGTTAGAAATAACACGTTTGAACTCAGTTTCATTGGTCACAATATGATCACTTGGTGACACCACGATATTAGCCTTTGGGTTCTCTTTCTTGATACGCCAACTCACGTATGCAATACAAGGTGCTGTATTACGACGGCAAGGCTCGCTCAAGATATGATTCAAAGGTATCTCTGGGAGCTGTTCATGAACTAAAGAGACATACTTTTGGTTCGTGACAACCCAAACATTGTCAGAAGGAACAACACCTGCAAAGCGATCATAGGTCAACTGGATGAGTGATCTACCTACTCCTAAGACATCAATAAACTGCTTAGGACAGTCTGCAGTACTCATCGGCCAGAATCTACCTCCTACGCCACCTGCCATAATGACGAGATGATTATCAGTTTGCGCCATAACTTATTATCAAAAAATTAATATGATTGCAAATATACAAATAAAAATGAATAACGACAATTATTAATGTCGCTTTTTCTTTTTTAGTGATGTTAAGCATGGATTACTGCGGTTATAAAGCTATAAAATCAGAAATCAAACAGATTCAGACTTCTATCTTCAGTAGGCTTTTCTTTAGGAGTTTCCACCTCGTCATGAAACTGAAGAATCAGTTGTTGAGATAACTGATTATTCTCATTTAGCCTATAAACACCTTTCCTACTCTTTTCTATAAGAGAGTTGCAAGACTTGCTATTCTTCAAGAGATACATCTGTACATACTTGTGTACGTCTTCTTGATTTAGTGAATTGAAAAGAGAATTACAAGCATTAAAAACATGACGGGAGACTTTCTGAACAGAAAGTCCCTCGTTTCCTGCTTCAGCAAGAACTCGTAATATTTCCTTATCGTATTGCATACAAAAAGGGAGCCTATACCTTTATCATACAGACTCCCCCTCCTGTGTTATAATAATTACTCTAATTATGCAAGAGCAACTTTGTCGTTTTCACCTTTAACTTTGCCCTCTTTAAAGAGCCAACCAATGCCAAGATAAACCTCCTCAGTGCTAATATTAGCAGCCTTAGCAATCTCAGCAACTGTCAAAGCCTTGGCTTCAGCAGCAAGAGCATTGTAAACATCGCCAGCCTTAAAGCCGACATTCTCCGCATTAATAGCTACAACTGACTTCTTAGCAGGAGCTTTCTTAGCAGGAGCCTTCTTTGCTGCTTTAGGAGCAGACTTAACTTCTTTCTTTTCTGTCATAGTTTTACACAATTAAAGTATAGTTCAAACAATCGAATAATTATTTATATGTATCAATCTACTTAAATAATGCAAACATACAAAAGAGTTGTTAGCTTTCTTCTGGTGAATGCTATTTATTTGTTGCAAAAGTACATCAAATATTCCAATGTGTCAAATACTTACGACGAAAAGTAACAGATAATGAACGCTTTAACTCCTTCAACGAGATTTTATTGACTTAAGTCAACCGAAAAGAGTGTTATGCCTTCAAATCTAACTTGATTTCCAACTCGTCCAACTGCTTCTGATCAATAAACGAAGGAGCATCCAACATGACATCACGTCCACTATTATTCTTAGGGAATGCGATACAATCACGAATTGAATCGAGACCTGCCATGATACTTACAAAGCGATCAAGACCGAAAGCAAGACCTGCATGAGGTGGTGCACCATACTTGAAAGCATTCATCAAGAAGCCAAACTGTGCCTTTGCACTCTCTGGTGTGAAGCCGAGAACCTCAAACATCTTCTCCTGCAACTGAGTATCGTGAATACGGAGTGAACCACCACCAACTTCGATACCATTGCAAACAAAGTCGTATGCCTTTGCTCGAACCTGCTCTGGATGCTCATCCAACAACTTGATATCATCAGGGTTAGGCATTGTAAATGGATGGTGAGTAGCCATCAAACGCTGCTCTTCATCACTCCATTCGAACAATGGGAAGTCGACAATCCAAAGACACTTAAATACGTTCTTATCACGAAGTCCTAAGCGATCGCCCATCTCAAGACGCAGAGAACAGAGCTGAACTTGTGTCTTTCTAACGTTGTTACCAGAAAGAATCAACACAAGGTCACCATCCTTAGCACCTGTTGTTTCCTTAACTTTCAGCAACTGCTCCTCTGTATAGAACTTATCGATAGAACTCTTAACAGTACCATCTGCATTGTACTTAATGAATACAAGCCCCTGAGCACCTACCTGTGGACGCTTCACAAAGTCGGTCAATTCGTTGAGTTGTTTGCGACTATAGTCAGCACAACCAGGAACAACAATACCTCCAATGTAAGCAGCCTCATCAAATACAGAGAATGAACCTGTACCCTTCAAGTCGTCCATCAACTCTACGAACTCCATGCCGAAACGCAAGTCTGGTTTATCAGAACCATAACGCTTCATAGCATCATGCCACTTCATCTGCTCCAACTTAGGAAGCTCTACACCGCGAATCTCACGGAAAAGATGACGTGCCATCTCCTCAAACAGATTGATAACATCATCCTGATCAACGAATGACATCTCACAGTCTATCTGTGTAAACTCTGGCTGACGGTCGGCACGTAAGTCCTCATCACGGAAACACTTAGCAATCTGGAAGTAGCGATCAAAACCCGCTACCATCAACAACTGCTTCAATGTCTGTGGACTCTGTGGGAGTGCATAGAACTGACCTGGATTCATACGTGATGGTACAACGAAGTCGCGTGCACCCTCTGGTGTTGAACCAATGAGGATAGGTGTCTCAACTTCCATAAACTGTGCAGCATCGAGGAAGTTACGAATAAGAATCGTCATGCGGTGACGTAATTCCATGTTCTTGCGCACTGCCTCACGACGAAGGTCTAAATAGCGATATTTCATACGGAGGTCATCACCACCGTCTGTGTTATCTTCAATTGTAAAAGGAGGAGTTTCTGAGCTACTAAGCACCTTCAACTCCTTAGCAATAATCTCTATATCACCTGTAGGAATCTTGCTATTCTTACTCTGACGCTCATTAACAACACCCTTAACTTGAATGCAATATTCACGTCCTAACTTGTTAGCTTCGCCACAAAGGTCTGCATTATCGGCCTCATTGAAAACTAACTGGGTAATACCATAGCGGTCACGAAGGTCGACAAAAGTCATACCTCCCATTTTACGTGCGCGCTGTACCCATCCAGCGAGGGTCACTTCCTTGCCTGCATCCGAAAGGCGCAGCTCTCCACAAGTATTTGTTCTATACATATCTTATTATATGTTTATTATATTTCGCTTCTGCAATTATCCCGAAAAGGGAAATCAAACGTAATTGTTTGGTTTTGATAATCTCCTGCAAAGATACGAACTTTAAATTAAAAATGGGAAACACCTTATAAAAATATAAAGAAAGTTCTGTGGAATTATTGTTAAGTCTGCTATATGAAAGGCGTTAAAATAACAATATCTCCTTAATTATTGTGAAATTTTAATGAAACTATAAACTTTCTCATTACTTTTGCATCGAACTTAATAAATATCAATTAAACAAAGACGACATGAAAAAGTTCTTATTAATGACAGTGATGTTAGTTTTCGGACTGACATTTGCAGTAGCACAGAATCAGGCAGAAATCAAATTTGATAAGGTAACTTACGACTTCGGTACATTCTCTGACGACAACCCAGTGCACAAAACAACATTCACATTCACAAATGTTGGAAAAGCGCCATTGGTAATTAATCAGATTGTTGCAAGTTGTGGATGTACTATTCCTAACTACGATAAGAAACCGATTGCACCAGGTCAGAAAGGTACGATTGACGTGACTTACAATGGAACCGGTAAATTCCCTGGACACTTCAAGAAGAGTATTACCGTACGAACAAATGGAAAAGTAGAAGTGACCCGACTCTATATAGAAGGTGTCATGACTGGTAAATAAAACAACAAATTAAAACAATAGAGCCAACTTTTACGCATCTGTAAAAGTTGGCTCTATTGTTTTGTAAATACTGAACGACTAAGTGTTTTGTAATAAAAATTCACAAGTCCTATTTATATTGATGCTTAATTGCATTCAAATTAAGCACCAATTGGCTTCTAAAAGATGCCCTTTTGGAATCTAACTAACGCCCTTTTGAACCCTTATTAAGCACCTTTAATAACACAACTTTACAATAAACTGATATACTGATAGTTACAAAGTCGATAAAAAGACGAATTTTCTTAGGCTCTTAAGAGTAAATTACCCTAATCGTTGTAAAGTATTTTCCCGCCTAATCGTCATCTGGAGTATGAAGAATAATACTTGTGGCACCAATCGTAAAGAGCGTACCGCCTTCAATAACACGACGCTCACGGTCGCCAAGAATCACATTGTCAACAAACGTACCCGTATAAGAAGGACCATCACGCAACACATATTGCAACTTTCCTTGCTTATTCTTACTAACAGTAATAGCGCAGTGCGTCATATCAACACTTGGGTCAACCGTCTCAATCGGACAGTTAATTGGATTTCCCTTCATATAACGTCCGATGACATTTTCACCCATCTGTAGTGGAATTACTTGGCGGAAATGAAAGACATTCTCAATCACATGAAGAGAGCCATACTTGTTCTCTGATTCTTCATCTGCAGGAGCATCGTTTTCCTCTTTTTGTGTCTTACGAAGTTTAGAAACCCCTATACGGATTCCAAACTCCTTACTACACTGAGGGCACTGGAAAACAAGACGTTGTCCCGACTTATATTTTGTCTCATCAAAAGTTATGAAGTTATCACACTTCGGACATCTTACACGCTTCATATATAATAAAAGTAATTTTAATAAAAATGCCCCTCACCTCAGAAGAGGATAAAGAGGCTCTCATGGAGAAACATACAAGGCTAACATATATAAGCAATGAAAAGCCTTCTCTCTAAACTTTATTGTATTGGATTCTATGTGAAAGAAAAATATATCTGCTCTACCCTTTCATTGTATGTGAGCCTATCTTACTTTCCGATTTCTATCACCCAAGCTTCCTTAAAATCTGTAGTTTTATTGATAAACTTCATCTTTTCATAAGCTTCCTTTTGACTTGAGAAATAGCCATAAAGAACCTTTATGCTTTCAGCTCCTTCATAGACACGCGCATCAGAAAGTCCACTCTTTTGCAATTTATGTACAAAAGCACGTGCATTACTTTCTGTTACATGGCTTGCCATAACGATTGCCCAATAATGAGAAGTAATAGTAGGAGTTGTCTGCTGCAGCTTAACACCTGACACTTGATTGGTAGGCGTTAATGTATTTAGTTGTTGAGAAGCATTTGACGTATCGTCAGAATCGAAGATATTATAAAGAACTCCGCTCTTTATTTGCTGTTTATCATTTGCACCTTGACGGTTAGAACCAGGGAAAGCTACAAGGAAAACCGCAGTAAGGAAGACTGCTGCAGCAGCTACATTACGCACTGCTCGCATACTGATACTAAGTCGTTTATTCGCAGTATCTGAGTCATCAACAAAGACAACACCCTGCTTTTGTGTCTTAACCTCAATCGTTGTAGGTGCAGACTGCTTCTCAGCAACAAACTTAGTGAAGCTAAAGCTACTCAAACCATAATACAATGGCGTAAGAATACCACTTTCAAAAGGTTCAAACTCTAAATTACCTTCACTATTTCTTGATAGACTTCCAAGGTCATTCAGCTCAAATAATCCTTCCTCATCTAATGCTTGATAAATCTCATCAACCTCTTTTTCTATCTGTGCTAAAGCCTCTGGATAGCTTAATTCATAGGCATCAACATAAGATTGTACCAACAAAGAGTCGTTCATTCGCAGCTGTGCATTAAAGCCGAGTGTGCGATAAGGTGGCAGAAACAAGCCATCCTGCTCATCATATCTTGCTGAAACATGATGGGCAACAAAGCCACCTAAGCCTGGGACAATGACACAGTCATTCTCCAACAGAAGGATTTCTATATGTCGGTCGAGTTTTATCACGCTTGCAAAATTAAATAATTTATTTGGAAGTGGCAAGTCCCCAACGTTAAATTCTTATTTGAATAATGAAAAAGGGAATAATCCTTCCGATAATCGATAAAACTTCTTATCTTTGCAATAAGAACTAAAAATAAAGCTATGGAGTTTATTAAGACAGAAATTGATGGCGTTTGGATTATTGAACCTAAGGTGTTCAATGACGATAGAGGTTATTTCTTTGAATCTTTCAAACAGGCTGAATTCGACAAAAACGTTGGTTATCATGTTGATTTCATACAGGACAACG
>ENA-OWNK01000774-OWNK01000774.1-metagenome-genome-assembly--contig:-NODE-774-length-14670-cov-6.902566_pt1 | contig 14670 bp, 9 predicted proteins | sample MGYA00245343_ERZ651121 | MGnify/ENA primary metagenome ERZ651121 (study PRJEB26857, sample SAMEA4031775) | metagenome | biome: human; feature: oral; material: saliva | place: Philippines | collected 2014 | study... | reverse complement strand
CCAGCACATAGTTGTCATTGTTGTTCGATTCCATAAATCATTGTTTTTAAGATGAATAAATCATTGTCGAATAGCAAAATTAAAGCAATAATATTATAGATTTTGAATTAAAGAAAAGGAGGGAACTCGTGAGAAAAGAAAGGAAATCTCCCATTATTGAGTGATGCGTTTTATAAGAAATCACTATTTTTAGGTATTGTGGAGAAATGTCATTATTTCTAACTTTGCAGCATCTAAAAAAAGTTTATGACAAAGGATAAATATCATATACAAAGAGTTTCTGAATTGAAACAGCATAGTAGCGCATCATTCATCATAGAATGGTGCGCTTTTTTGTGAACAAAACTAACTATTGTTCATTTTTGAGAAAAGAATAGAACAAATACTTTTTGCAAAAGAATAATGGACCTTAATAGTAATCATGAGTAATAAAAAAATTTTTCACAACTTCCTATTGGTGCTAATTTTCTCATTCACATGGCAGAATATGTTAGCTCAAAAAATCGTTTATGGGCAAATTACGGATGAGCAAACTCACCTGCCGTTAGATGGAGCTTCTATTATTTTAGAAAATACTAATATCGGCACAATTTCAAATCATGCAGGTGTGTTTAGAATGGAACTTCCTTCAAAAAGCAGCAAGCGGATCATAGTTCAATATGTAGGATATAAAAGCCGTAACATACTACTCAATAAAAAATCATATGTCAATGACAGCATTTGCTGTAATGTGGAATTGCAGCCATTAGACAACATCTTATCTGATGTCGTAGTGTTGGGAAAAAGCAAGGTGCAAAAGCATCGTGAAGTTCCATCTGCAGTCACCATTATAGACAGTCAGTCTCTTAAATACAAGACTGCAACATTAAACGAGATTCTTGACAATGCTGCAGGTATCAAAGTGGCTCAACAAGGCGGACTGGGTAATGCTTCACGTATCATCATACAAGGGATGGACGGTAAGCGTGTCGGTATCTTTATCAATGGTATGCCTATGGGAAATTCCGATGAATTTCAACTCAGCAGCATTCCTCTTGATATGGTAGATGAAGTTGAGATATACAAAGGCATCATCCCTGCATGGCTGGGAGGTGACGGATTAGGCGGTGCCGTGAACATCCGGCTGAAAGACTTCAACAAAAATCATTTGGAAATGGCATTTGAGGTAGCATCATACAATACCTATATCGGCAGTCTGCAACTGAAGCAATATATTGGCAAGACCTCGACAGCTTTCCATGCCGGTGCCACGATGAACTATGCTAAAAACAATTATAGTTTTTCTTCTCCTTTTGAATTGGGACGCATTATCCATCGCGACCACGATGCGTACACGCATGGAGGTTTTAACGTGGGTGTGAGTAGCCAACAATTATGGTTCGACCGATTTGACATCACATTGAGTGCCGACTACTATCGCAAAGAGATACAAGGGGGATTGATGAACGTGCAAAATAATATTCAGCATGCCTTTACGCGGACACGTTCTGCCAATGCGGCACTGAGTCTTGAGAAAAGTTTCTTAAACGGTAAACTCACCGCACAACTACATTCCATTGTTGGTCTTAGTCTCGTCAATCAAGTAGATACTTCACATTATTGTTACGATTTTATAGGCAACAGATTCCCAAGCGGTTCAGGACGCGGAGAGATTGGCTCTGTTCCAAATGATTCACATGACAGGCATACTACCATTCGTGAATTACTCAACCTGACTTATAAGATTGGCGATACTCAATTTATTACATGGAACACCAATTACCGCTATGGGAGAAAGAAGCCAAAAGACGAACTTGCCGACCAATACTCGCGTCTGCCTACAAGCGGATACCCAAGTACGGTACACACCATAGTATCCGGATTGTCTCATAAATTGAACCTAAACAGTGGTAAATTTACCAACGAAATAGGAGTAAAACTTTTTAATCACCACTCGGAAGTCCTTCCGTTTGCCGAAGCTATCATGTTGCAAGATAAACTTAAAACATCGACCAACCACAGTACGATGATTGGCTGGAGCGAGGCAATGGCATTTCATCTACTCCCAGATAATTCCTTGACATTAAAAGCCTCCGTACAATCTACCGTCAGAATGCCCATAGCTGATGAGCTGTTTGGTGACGGTGTGTTGCTCCTCCCGTCCGAGAAACTTCGTCCTGAGCGTAGCTTTAACGTTAATGCAGGTGCGATATGGCTTAGCGATGCCAGACATTATCCACAGGTACGAATCGGGGTAAACACATTCTACATGAGTGCAAAAGACATGATAAAACTGATGTATAGCTCCATGAAAATGGCCTATGACAATATCGGTAAAGTCCGGGTGATGGGGATGGACATGGAAATCGACAGCAAGCTGAACCGCTGGCTGGACATACAGGGAAATATCACATGGCAAGATGCCCGCGATATGAGAAAGGAAGCCGTTGGCGGCGGAGAAAATTTTCACTACCGCTACCGAATCCCCAATATGCCTTATCTGTTTGGCAACGTCGGATTACGCCTGCACAAAGATGGTTTGCTGGGCAAGACTTCTTCTTCAGCCTTTTCCTCTACGTTCGGATTTACCAAAAAATTCAGCTACAACTGGGAAGCAAGCAATAACAATACAATGCTTATACCGGCAAGATACAGTTGGGACGTTGCCGTTCACCATTCTTTCAACAAACATTGCCAGCTTAGCTTTGAGATACGGAACCTACTCAACCGGGAAAACTGGGCAGAATTTCGCTATCCGATGGAAAGGCGCACATTTCACTTGAAGATAAAATATATTATCAACTAAATATAAACATAAGTAAAAAGCATGAAAGCAAAAAAAATCTTTTGGGTACTGCCTTGTCTTACCCTGCTGTTTGCAGCAACAGTGTCATCTTGTTCAGAAAACAATGACAACCATCCACAGTCTGAAAAGAAGCATCATTTCCTAATGTCTGCACAATCAGACAACAGTTTCTTCATCACCAGTTTCGAGAATTTTAACGAAGGTACGTCCGTGTCATACGACAAAGCTATAACGCTTCCCACAGGACACCTTTTCATGGAAAAACGAGGAAAGTATGTTTATCTCCAGTCCGGTTCTATGTATGGTTATGGTGGTGAGCAAACTCTCCACAAATACGAAGTAAACGCAAATGGACAACTGTCTTCTCATCCTGTGGGTTCACTTTCCTTCCCGGGTTCACCCAATGTGGTTGAAATCATATTTGCGAATGATACCAAAGCTTATGCAGTCACATGTGCAAGCCGCGGACAACTTATCGTGTTCAATCCAAGCACGATGAGTGTAACGAAAGAAATAGACCTGTCTCCTTATGCAGAAGGCGATAAAGACCCGGATGGTGGCAATGGACTCGTGCGTGACGGCAAGCTGTTCCTGCCTCTCAACCAAGCAAAGTCTATGAAGGAAATTCTTGCAACGCCTGCTCAAGTAGCTGTCATTGACGTGGCTACCGATAAGGTAGAAAAGGTTATAAAGGATGACCGGGCAACGAGCCTCGGTATGGTCGGACATACATCGCCTGTTATGGATGAAGCCGGTAACATCTATTTCCACACGGGACCTCGTGCGGCAATGATGTGTCAGTTTATGCCGGGTAAGGGCTACAAAGACGGATTATTACGTATCAAAAAGGGAGAAACTGATTTTGACAAAGGCTTCTACATGAGTTTACAAACTACCGATGGTGCAGAGGTAGGTTCTTATGGTATGTCTATGATTTATGGCGGAAATGGAAAAATCTACACCTTCCTCTATAAGCCTTCTCTTGTAAAGGATCCTAACGACCAAACTTATATCGTCAATAAATGTTATGTTCCTTACGAAATCGACGTAAACAAGAAGACAGGTCGCATACTTCCTTTGCCTGCATCATGCGGTTGGGCAGCCAATGCCATCATCAAGGTAGGAAATTCCATATATTTTGGAGAACATACCGATAATGGTATAGGTTTTTATCGTTACGACATGGCAACAGGGAAGGGTTCTATGCAGCCAAGCGTGAAGACACCTACCGGTGCCTACAAAGTGATTTCACTCGACTAAGATAGAAATACAGACGAGTTCCGCAGGAATCCTGCGGTCAGGAAACTTGCAGAACTCGTCCGTTATTTGTTGTACATTCTCTAATAAAAGCATTTTCGATGGTAAAAGAAAATATCAAACTATCCATTCTTTGGGTAGCCATAGTGGCAGGCATGTCAGCACATTCCATTATGGATATGATACCCCTTTTCTGGAATGTGGACATAGCTATTTCCAATGATGGCGTTGCTCCTATGCCAATGCTCGTACTGATGGCCGTGGTTTCGCTCACGATACCAATGATAGGATTACTCCTTTCTCTCTATGCTTGTAAGCGGAGTTACAAAATGATACATTTCTTCCTTGCAGCCCTTCTCGCCTTATTTTGTACGGCACATAGCGCAGAATTGCTATTCAGTTTTGAACTTCCACAACTCTTTATACATCCGATGCTGGTCATATTGAGCATTACGCTTGTTTATGAAGCGTGGAAATGGTATAAAAAGGTATAAGTTATTTCAAATGACTATGATAATGAAATGATTAGCAGTCATATAATCAAAAGCACACTTGTCATGCAAGATATAGTGTGTTTTTTTTGTGAACCAATTAAAACAATGTTCATTATTCGTCTTTGACTATGCAGACATTGAAGACAGACATAAAGCAACGCATATTGCAAGTTGCCCATAGAGAGTTTATCAAAAATGGTGTGCAGCGTACGTGCATTAGAAACGTGGCGCGTAAGGCTGGCGTGACTGTGGGAAACCTGTATCATTATTTTGATAGTAAGGATACACTGTTTTGTGCGGTATTGCAGCCATTGCTCACCGCGCTTGACCGCTATATCCTCTCGCATAATGATGAGGAATTTCTCTCGCTCGACGTGTTCGATTTGCGGCAACAGCAAATCAATCACATCATGGCGATGCTTACGCTCGTCAAGCAGTTCCGCCCCGAGCTGCGGCTGTTGCTCTTCAATGCTGAGGGAACTTCATTGGAGGGATATAAGAACAAAATTATCGACCACCAGATGAAGGTCGGTATGGAATACCTCCGGCTGATGAAGGAACGATACCCGCACATCAACACCAACATCTCCCCATTTCTGATTCATCTCACCAGTTCGGCTTGGACGACTCTCTTTTGCGAATTGGTGGAACACGAGGAATATAGTGAGGAGGAAGTCAAACTAGCACTCATGCAGTACATCGCCTTTGGAACGGCAGGCTGGAAAGAGCTGATGAAGCCATAGGATAACATTCAAAAAACAATAATGATATGTTCAAGACACTCAAACGATTAGGAGCTTACTTGGGAAGGCGCAAGTGGTTGCTGCCCTGCTCCGTCGGACTGTCGGCAGTCAACGGACTGCTCTCGCTCGTCCCGTTCGTCCTTTTGTGGCTCGTGGTGCGTGCGCTGCTCACCGCAGAGGGCAACCTTGCCGACGCACCCGTATGGGATTATGCCCTTGCCGCCTTCATCGTGTCGGTGGCAAACGTGCTGCTCTACTTTGCTGCACTCATGTTCTCGCATCTTGCTGCGTTCCGCATCGAAACCAACATGCGTCGCAAGGCAATGCAGCGACTCATGCGCGTGCCACTTGGATTCTTCGACACGCAGAACACGGGACGTATGCGCAAAATCATTGACGAGGACTCAGCGCAGACCCACACCTTCGTGGCGCACATCCTGCCCGATGTGGCGGGGAGCATCGTTGCCCCCGTTGGCGTCATCGTGCTGCTGCTGACGGTCGATTGGCAATTGGGCTTGGCAGCCATGCTGCCAATCATCTGTGCCTTCGGCATCATGGGCTATATGATGAATCCCAAGAACAAAGATTTCCAGCGGATGTATCTCGATGCACAGGAGAAGATGAGCGGCGAGGCGGTGGAGTATGTCCGTGGCATTCCGGTAGTAAAGGTTTTCCAGCAGACGGTCTTCTCGTTCAAGCGATTCCACGACAGCATCATCCGCTATCGCGACCTTGTCATCCAGTACACGCTGATGTGGCGGTCGCCTATGTCGGCCTATACCGTTGCCATCAACGCCTTTGCCTTCGTCCTCGTACCGGTAGGTATCATCCTGATTGGGCATGGGGGAAGCGTGGCGGTCATCGTGGCCGACCTCATTCTCTTTATCGTCATCACACCGGTCATCGCAACCAATGTGATGAAGATGATGTATCTCAGTCAGAATCTTTTCTTGGCAAACGAGGCTGTCGATAGATTGGAGAAACTGACCGATGCCTCCCCGCTGCCCGAAAGCGACAATATCCGGAAGCCACAAGCCTGCGACATACGCTTTGAAAATGTCTCGTTCAGATATGAAGGCACAGAAAAGGATGCCCTCTGCCACGTCAATCTCACCATTCCCGAAGGCCGGACAGTGGCGCTTGTGGGAGCTTCCGGCAGTGGAAAGACAACGATGGCACGGCTCATTCCTCGTTTCTGGGACGTGCGTGAGGGCAGCGTGAGCATCGGCGGGGTGGATGTCCGACAGATGGACAAGTCGGAGCTGATGCGCAGCGTGTCTTTCGTATTCCAGAACACCCGCCTGTTCAAAACTTCACTAATAGAGAACCTTCGTTACGGCAATTCCGAAGCAACGGCAGAACAGATAGACCGGGCGATAGACCTCTCGCAAAGCCGTGAAATCATCGACCGACTGCCCCAAGGTTTGGATACGGTCATTGGAGCGGAGGGCACTTACCTCTCCGGTGGTGAACAGCAACGCATTGTCCTCGCGCGTGCCATTCTGAAAGACGCGCCCATCGTGGTGCTCGACGAGGCTACCGCCTTTGCCGACCCGGAGAACGAGCATCTCATCCGAAAGGGACTGGTACATCTCACCAACGGGAAGACCGTCCTCATGATTGCCCACCGCCTGACCACCGTGCAGGATGCCGACAACATCGTGGTGGTGGACAATGGACAGATTGCCGAACAGGGTACGCACAAGGAACTGATGGCTAAGCGGGGACACTATTATAATATGTGGAACGAATACCAGAAAGCAGTGGCATGGAAACTATAACCAATCAAAGGAGACACCCATATGATTAAATATTTTCAGAACCGTTTCGCCCTTTCGGAAAAAGGGGCAAAGGACTTGCGGAGGGGGATAGCTTTCTCAACGCTTCTCAACCTTGCGCTGATGTTGCCGCCATCCTATCTGTTCCTGTTCCTCATGGAATACTTGGAAGCCGATTCCCGCATCGGTCAGCACACCTTGTGGTTTTACGTGTTGTTGGCAGTTGTGCTGATGTGCGTGATGTTCTTCATCAGCCGATGGCAGTATGACAGCACCTATACCACCATTTACAACGAGAGCGCGCAGCGTCGCATCGGTCTTGCGGAGAAACTGCGCCGCCTGCCGTTAGCATTTTTCGGAGAGCGGAACCTGTCAGACCTGACTTCTACCATTATGGAAGACTGCACCTCGTTGGAGCAAATCTTCTCGCATGCTGTTCCCCAATTGTTCGCGTCGGTGCTGAGCATGCTTATCATTGCCGTAAGCCTGTTCTTCTACGACTGGCGACTGGCTGCCGCCCTTTTCTGGGTGGTGCCGCTGGCGTTGGCAACTCTGCTCTTAGCAAGACGTATGATGGACAGATCTTTCAAGCAGAATTACCGCGTCAAGCGCAACGTAACCGAACAGGTGCAGGAGGGGCTGGAGTGTATTCAAGAAATCAAGTCGTACAATGGCGAAGCGGAATACAACCGCAGCTTTGACAACCGTTTGAAAGCCTATGAGAAGGAATTGGTCAATGGTGAGTTGGTGGCAGGTTCGTTTGTCAATCTCTCTGCCATGCTTTTGAAATTAGGTATGCCCACCGTCATTGTCGCAGGCGCATGGATGCTACAGCATGGAGACGTGTCTATTTTCGTCTATCTGGCATTTCTCCTCATTTCAGCCATGGTTTATAATCCCATTCAGGATGTGTGCAACAATCTTGCCATCCTCGCTTTTCTCGACGTGCGCATCAATCGCATGAAAGAAATGGAGGCTATGCCGGAACAGAAAGGAAACAAGGATGTGGCAATGGACAATTACGACATCGAGTTCCGCAATGTGAGCTTTGCCTACGAGACCGAAAAACAGGTATTGCACAATGTTTCCTTTACAGCAAAGCAGGGAGAAGTGACGGCACTCGTCGGTCCGTCGGGAGGCGGAAAGAGCACCACCGCCAAACTCGCCGCACGCTTCTGGGACATTGACGGCGGAAAGATTCTATTAGGCGGAAACGACATCGCCCACATCGACCCGGAGACACTGCTCCGCAACTATGCCGTGGTGTTTCAGGACGTGTTGCTCTTCAACGCCTCTGTCGCAGACAACATCCGCATCGGTAAGCGTGACGCCACCGATGAGGAAGTGCGGCGTGTGGCACGGCTGGCACAATGTGATGATTTCATCAGCCGTATGCCGAATGGATACGACACCATTATCGGCGAGAACGGCGAAACCCTTTCTGGCGGTGAGCGGCAGCGTATCTCCATTGCCCGTGCGCTTCTGAAAGACGCTCCCGTCATTCTCTTGGACGAAGCCACCGCCAGCCTTGATGCCGAGAACGAGACAAAGATTCAGGCGGGCATCTCCGAACTGGTGCAGGGTAAGACCGTCATCATTATCGCTCACCGCATGCGCACCGTCCGCAATGCCGACCACATCGTGGTGCTCGGTGGCGGAACGGTTATCGAGCAGGGCACGCCCGAAGACCTCATGGCTAAAGGTGGAGAATTTGCACGGATGGTAAAACTGCAACAGGAAAACAATAATGAAAAATAAATAGCAATGAAAATCGAAAATATCAACAGAAAATTCAGGCAGTTGGCGGTGTGGATATTACGCCACCGACTGTTGGTAATGGGGCTGTTTGCCCTGCTTATTGCTTTCTCGTTCGTGGGTACAAAGCGCATCGTCATGAAAACATCGTTCGACGACTATTTCGTGAGCGATGACCCGATGCTGCTCAAGACAAACGAGTTCAAGTCCATCTTCGGCAACGACTACTACGTGGCGGTATTAGTGAAGAACAAGGATGTCTTCTCCAAGCGCAGCCTGACACTTATCCGTGAGTTGAGCGAAGAGCTGAAGGACAGCCTGTCGTATGCCGACAAGGTTACATCGCTCACCGACCTTGAATTTACCGTCGGCACTGAGGAGGGAATGACCATCGAGCAGATAGTGCCCGACGAGATACCTTCGGATGAGGCTTCGCTAAAAGAAATCAGACGCAAGGCATACAGCAAGCCCTATCTCTCAAAGAAACTGGTGTCTAAGGACGGTACGATGACATGGATCATGGTGAAGCTGCGCCCCTTCCCGGAGGACAGCGTATGGAAGAAAACGAGCGATATTGCCCCGGATATGCTCACGGGCAAGGAAGCCGGGCACATCATCGGCAAGGCGAAATACGCGGAGCTGTCGCCTGCTGCCGCAGGAATGCCCTATCTGAGCTACGAAAAAGTGATTTATCTGAAACATGAAATGGGGCGGCTGTTCCTCATAGCTTTCCTTGTTTCCATTGTGGTGATGATTGTCGTAACCCGTTCATTGCGGGGAGTCATCGCCCCGTTGCTCACGTCGGTGTTTGGTCTTCTGATAAGTTTTGGTGTGATAGGCTGGACCAGGCTGTATATAGATATGACTACCGCCATGATAGCGGTCATACTGGCCTTTGCCTGTTCCATTGCCTACAACATCCATCTGTACAACTTCTTCAAGATGCGGTTTGTGGAAACAGGCAGGCGCAAGGCTTCCATCACCGATGCCGTAGGCGAGACCGGATGGGGTGTTTTGCTGTCGGGATTGACAACCATAGCGGCTATGATGACTTTCCTATCTATGAAGATAGTCCCCATGCAGGCTATCGGCGTGAACACCTCGCTGTGCCTGCTTTCGGTATTGATTACCTGTCTGATTGTTACCCCTGTAATACTCTCATTCGGAAAAGACCGCAAGCCAAGCATAGACGTATCTAAGAGCCTCGAAGGATACGTCGGCGGACGGTTTGAGCAGTTTGGTAGTTTCATCCTGCGTCGCCACCGCTCGATATTCATTGTCTCGGTAGCCATCACGCTTTTTTGCGGCATCGGCATGTTCTCCATTGAGCCGGCATTCGATATTGAGAAGACTATGGGACGGAAGGTGGAATATGTAAAGAAATTCCTCGACCTCTGCGACACGGAATTAGGAAGCATGTACTCCTACGACCTGATGATTACACTGCCGCATGCCGACGACGCGAAGAAGCCCGAGAACTTGAAAAAACTCGACCAACTGGCAACCACCACGGAAAGCTACCCGCTCACCAAGCGGCACAATTCCGTCACGGACATTGTGAAAGACATGAACTGCACGCTCAACGGCAACAATCTGAAGGAATATCGCATTCCCGACAATGCCGACATGGTGGCTCAGCTCTTGCTGCTCTATGAGAATGCCGGAGGTACGGAGTCGGAATACTGGATGGACTATGACTATCAGCGGCTGCGCCTGCAAATCGAGTTGAAGAGCTACAACTCCAACGAGGCGGAAAAAGAAATGGATTTGCTCCAAACCGAAGCACGCAAGCTCTTCCCCGGCGCACATGTATCGGTAGTGGGCAATATACCGCAGTTTACGGTGATGCAGCAGTATGTGGAGCGTGGACAGATGTGGTCGATGCTGCTCTCGGTGCTGGTCATTGGCGTGATACTCATACTCCTGTTCAGAAGTTGGAAAGTGGGACTGGTGGGAATGATACCGAACATTGCCCCCGCCATTATCGTGGGGGGAATGATGGGCTGGTTGGGCTATCCGCTCGACATGATGACAGCCTCGCTCATTCCTATGGTTTTGGGTATTGCCGTCGATGACACCATCCACTTCATCAACCATTGCCATGTGGCGCATAATCGTTATAATGACTATAACATGGCTATCCGCAAGACTTTCCGCACGGAGGGACTGGCCATCGTGATGTCAACGGTCATCATCTCGGCTACATTTGCCGGCTTCATGTCGTCGGACGCCACGCAAACGAAAAACTGGGGTTTGCTGGCTGTAGCAGGTATGGTGTCGGCATTGTTGGCAGACTTGTTCCTCACGCCGATACTTCTCAAATATTTGCGGGTGTTCGGAAAGGAAAAAGGTTCAAAAACAAATAGTTAAACAAACAAGTAAGGTTAAAATATTCAATCATAAAATATAAAGAAAATGAAAATAAGACATTTTATTTTATCCCTTATTGCCTTGATGACAATGAGTGTTGCACAAGCAGCTGATCTCACCGGAAGAGACATTATGCAAAAGGTAAAGAACCGTGCCGATGGCGATACACGCTATGCCACCGTGGAAATGACACTTATTCAAAAAAGTGGGCATAAGCGTGTGCGAAAAATTGAATCGTGGGCAATGGACGAAGGTAAGGACACAAAGAAAATCATGTTCTTCACCTATCCCGGCGACGTGAAGGGCACGGGATTTCTCACTTGGGACTATGACAATCCCAGCAAGACAGATGACAAATGGCTCTATCTCCCTGCCATGAAAAAGACAAGGCGCATTAGTGGAAAGTCATCGAAGACCGATTACTTCATGGGCAGCGATTTTACATACGACGACATGAGTACACGCAGCGTGGACGAGGAAACACACACGCTGCTGCGTGAGGAAGTGGTAAGCGGAGACAAATGTTGGGTGGTGCAGTCCGTGCCTAAGGACAAGGGAGAAATATACTCAAAGCGCATCACATGGGTCAGGCAGGACTGTCTGATGGTTATTAAGGCGGAATACTACGATAAGCTCAATAACCTGCATCGCCGCCTTACCATTTCGAATATAAATAAAGTGCAGGGATTCTGGACGATGCACCTCATGCAGATGGAGAATGTACAGACGGGACATAAGACCATCATCAAGATGGACAACCAGCGGTTCAACGTCAAGGTTGCACCCAATCTCTTCACTGTCTCCCAACTGGAAAAAGGACTCTGACCATGAAAATACTGCGATTATGGACGCTGTTGCTTGTGCCGATATTCTCGGCACAGGCATTTGCCCAGATTGATACGCTGACGGTGGAGAATGATTCTGCTGATACGGAATATATGCAAGAGGAAGAAACGGATGACAACGCCTTGCGTGTTCAGGTAAAAGGCTTCCTCGACACATACCATGCCGTCAGGACAGAAGGCAGGAACGACTGGATGGCTTCGAGAACCCGAGCGCGCGGAGAGGTGAAACTTGAAAAAGGAGCAGCTTCCCTTTTTGTTTCCATGAACGCTACCTACAACGGCGTACTGAAAGACCGCACGGGACTGGAACTGCGTGAGGCATATCTTGCATACACCAAAGGAAACCTTGACCTTCGGGTGGGGCGGCAGATTGTGGTATGGGGAGTGGCAGACGCATTGCGCGTTACGGACTGCGTGTCGCCGTTCGACTTCACCGAGTTCCTTGCGCAGGACTACGATGACATCCGTATGCCCGTCAATGCCCTGCGTGCAAAATACACATGGCATTCGGTAACATTCGAGGCGATATGTAATCCCGTGGCGGATTTCTTCATCCTTCCCACCGACCGACGCAATCCGTGGGCACTGACTCTGCCATCAGCCCCTCTTCCCTATACCATAGATTTGGAAAGTGGCAAACCGGAGAAAAGACTTCGGAATATGGAGTACGGCGGGCGGATAACGACCAATCTCAGCGGGATTGATTTTTCTCTGAGTGCCCTGCGGACGTGGAACAAGATGCCTGCTCTTTCCCTTGCTGTGTCCGACGATGGAAAGTCGCTTTTAGCCAAAGGGGAATACCGCCGGATGACGATGCTCGGAGCCGACTGCTCTCTGCCTGTCGGACAGATTGTCCTTCGCGGCGAGGCTGCTTGCTATTTCGATGAAGCGCAAAGCAGAGGTGTGGGAAAAGACGTAGTATGCCGAAATACGTACAATATCCTTGCCGGTGTGGACTGGTATCCAGGCAACGATTGGAACTTCAGTGCACAATACTGCCACAAATATACGGCAGGGAACCTTGACGGTCTTTCCGTTTATCGTAATGCCGGCCTTGCCACGGCAAGAATATCGAAAGAACTGCTGCGGAATATGCTGAAACTTTCAACATTCGCCTATATTGACGTAACCAATGGCGGCGTTTTCAACCGCTTCTCTGCATCCTATGCCTTGAACGACCAAATCGAACTCACCGCCGGCTATGATTACTTCCATGCCGACAAAGGCAAGTTTCAAATGTATGACAGAAATTCTGAAATATGGGCAAAGATGAAATATAGTTTTTGAATGACATAAAGACATTGCATCTCATTCTTTTATAAGATGACAAAGAGAAGGATCGTCTTTTATCCTTTTTATTTCTTTTTCAATCAAAACAATTATTTCCTGCTTAACACGTTTATAGTTGGCTTCGATAGTTTCTTTGAGATTATCGGAGCCATCTTTGTTTTGAAACGCATTGATCTTAGGAATGGGCTGGTATTGCTTCATTTCGGCAGAGACTTTGGCACTATCCACCACTATTTCAGCATGAAAAATCTTTTGGTCGATACGTTCATCAAAGTTGTCGGATACTGCTCCTACAAACATACCTTGTGTGAGATTGCTGATTTTCGATGCAGGGATAAGACTATCCATCTGCGTAGAGATAGATGTGGACTTATCGTTGCGATTGATGGTCATAGACTGCCGTTGTTGGAGCACCTTACCGAAACGCTCGCTGAGGGTCTTAGCGGTTTCACCGACCACTTGCCCACTGAACACATTGCCAACAGTGTTCTGTATCACCTTGCTTTCCTTGTCTCCATAATCGCGCGTAAGCTGCGAGAAGTCCTGAAAGCCCAAACATACCGCCACCTTGTTGCTTCGGGCAGTAGCAATAAGGTTGTCCAATCCACGGAAGTAGATAGTCGGTAACTCGTCGATGATAACGGATGATTTGAGTTGCTTCTTTTTGTTGATGAGTTTCACGATACGGCTGTTGTAAAGTCCGAGTGCTGCCGAATAGATATTCTGTCGGTCGGGATTGTTACCTACCACAAGCACCTTCGGCTCTTTGGGATTGTTGATGTCAAGCGAGAAATCATCACCCGTCATTACCCAATAAAGTGCAGGAGAAATCATACGTGATAGTGGTATCTTGGCACTGGCGATCTGTCCCTGCAACTGGTCTTGTGCCCCGCCCTCCCAAGCGTCCATAAAGGGAGAAAGGTAATTAGCGAGTTCATCGTAGGCGGTGAGTATCGGGAATATTTGAGCATAGGGGCGATTGAGGAACTCAATGGCATGTGGGAAGGTACAGTATTTGCCGTTCTCGTATATCTTCAAAAACCAGATGATGGCTGCCAGCAAGATAATCGGCGACTCCACAAAGAAGTCCCCCTGCTTCTGAATCCACGAACGGTTCAGATTAAGCATAATGGTATAGGCACTCTCGTAGGCATCCGATATATCCGTCATAAAAGTAGGGTTGATAGGATTGCAACGATGTGATTTGCGTGGGTCGTCGAAGTTGATTACATAGAACTGCGGTTTTACCTTGTAGGCATCCAAGTGATGAAGCAGGTGATTATAAGCAATCTCGGAAAGGTCGGGAAACTTGTAATCATAGATATACATGGCAAAGCCTTTCTCAATCTGCTG
>ENA-OWNK01000773-OWNK01000773.1-metagenome-genome-assembly--contig:-NODE-773-length-14671-cov-4.034346_pt1 | contig 14671 bp, 12 predicted proteins | sample MGYA00245343_ERZ651121 | MGnify/ENA primary metagenome ERZ651121 (study PRJEB26857, sample SAMEA4031775) | metagenome | biome: human; feature: oral; material: saliva | place: Philippines | collected 2014... | reverse complement strand
GTCTTTACAACCTCCCCAAGATATAAAGCGTCGCCAACTTTTAAAACGCGGCTAACGCCATTTTGATCTACAGCTACCACTAAGCCTGAGATTTGTTTGATTACTCCTACTTGAGTTTGTATGTCTATCCTTATCGTAAAATAAATTTTACGTAATTTTAAGACATTTTAATCCTCTTTGTATATTGTACTTTGGTACAAAAGTGGTTTTAAAAGCGTTTTTTGGGAGTAAAAATAGAAATTTAAAAGAAGAATTTGGGCTAAAAAGCCCAAATTTTATACAAGTTGTTTGTTTATATCGTTATCGACATCTATGTAGATAGTTGTCGGAGTAGCTGAGCTTGTTTGGCCCTCGTATCTTGTATATCCAGCTTGAACACCAGTTTGATCTGTAGCCTCAGTAAATCCTTTTAATGAAACGCTATCTTTGTTGTCGCCACTTATTTTTAAGATAGTATTTACATCATCAGTGATGCTAAATACATTATCCGCTTTTAAATTTAGTAGCTTAACAGCTTGGTTGTCATTGCCATGCTCATCCATGCCAAGTTGGATCTCTTCAAAACTCTTGATCGCGTTATTCAAACCTTTGTTGTCAATCTTATCAAAGTCGATAGTGCCATCCTTTGCCACTGGACGCATGATAAGCGTATCTGTGCCAGTGCCACCATCAAGGCTTTGAGATAGAGCTGCTCTTGGATTATCAAAGGTAAATACAACCTTATCATCGCCAGCGCCAGCATTTACTAGATCGCCTTTGTTCATGCCAGTATAGCCGCTTCTACCAGCGTCGATGTAGTCGTTGCCACTTCCTGTGGTTATGACGTCGTTGTTGTCACCAGTGATGATTACGTTGTTGCCGTTGCCTGTGCGAATTTCGTTTTCACCGCGTCCTGCGTGTATGACGTTATCGCCGTTTCCAACGTTGATGATGTCGTTGCCTTCACTTGTTGTGATGACATTGTTATTGTTGTTATTTTCTGCATCTACTATTGTATTTTTAGCGATATCAGAAATTTGTAGATAGACATCGCTTGCTTTTACTTCGCCGTTAAATACTGCTTCGAAATTTCCATTGTCATCAAGCGTTACAGAATTTGCAGCTATGATGTGTCCATTTGCATCTCTTAAAGTGATGCTGTCTTTTAGAGCTATGCCTTTTACTGCCTCTTCAAAGTGCTCTTTTAGCGTATAGCTTGCACCAACTCCATTTTCACTTAAATTTCCACTCCATGTGGTTTTATCTGTAGCTGGATCGTAGCTTAAATTTGAGCTATTTATCGTTGCAGCTGTTGCGTCGATCGTAAATTTAATAGAGTTGTAAAGTAGCTCATCTCCTCCTTGATATTTACCATCGATAGAAATTTTATAAACACCATCAGCCATTTTGCCAGCGGCATCAAGTCTGTTGTTGTAGCCTGTAAGTCTGTTGTAGTGATCAGGCGTTACATTACCTATTGGTTTTTCTATCGATTGAGACAATAGATCTTTTGAAACACCTTTATCAACGTTAGTTGCTACAAATCTAACATCGCCAGTGCCCCATGCTATGCCTCTACCGCTATTTAAAAACTCACTTACAGTTTGATTGTCGCTAGCATTGCCAGCTGTTGTATCCTCTGGAATCACAGCTCTTAGGTATGGGATAGCGTCGTTTGAAACGATCCTTGAGCCATCAGCTCTAAGGCCACTCTCACTCATCTCCATAGTGCCCCACAACTTCTCAGCTGAGCGGTTATTTGCATTTGTAGTTGTGTCATTGCCATTTTCAAACTGCGTCATAGTTGGAACTAAAATTTCATTTACATGAGTATATTTTGTACCAGCTTTATCAGTCATCTCAACTTCTATCTTATCGCCTAGTTTTATCTTGTGATCGTACTCAAAGCTTAGCACACCATTAGTTGGCTTAGTAGTGCCAACAGAGATGATGTTAGTAGTTCCGTCTGCTGTTACCACTTTTATACTCTCGATTTTATCGCCATCCTCATAGTTTTTGAGGTTAAAATTGATCGTATGGTGTTGCCCCTCTTCGTCATTTTCGATGATCTTGATGTTTTCTATAGTAACTGGTGTCTTATCAACTACAAATTCGCTAACTATCGTACTCTTGTCGCCATTTGCAAAGACAGCAGTTGCTTTGATGTTATAGCTACCATCATCTAAGTTATCAGATGTGACTTCAAATTTACCATTTGAAAATTCGCTTTGGCTAAGCTCTTTTGTAAAGACTTCATGTCCATTTTTATCAAGAACAGTGATGATCGCTTTAGTTGCGCTGCTATCTATGCTGCCCGTAAATGTCGGAGTCTTATCGCTTAGTACTGGTAGTGGTGCATTAGATGAAAATTTATCAGTTTGAGCGATGTCATCAGTTGTAAATTTATAATATTTAGTTGCATCGTTTATGCCTGTATTTGTATTTGCACTTACATTGCTTGCGTCATTATCTATAGCGTCTATTAGGTCTGTATTAGCGACATTTAGCTTAGTTGATGATGCCTGCGCCTCGTTGCCTACAAGGTCACTAACTTTTGCTGTATATGTTGCTTTTGGATCGCTTGTTTTAAACTCAACTTCATATTTGCCATCCACCACTTTAGCTGTATGGCTCTCGCCTGTGCTTGATGTGACAGTTACGATCTGTCCATCTTCTACATCAGTGACAGTTCCTGTGATCTTTTGGGTTACTTTATAGACATTTCTTGTTACTGTATCTACGTAGCTGTCAAAGTCGGTTGAATTTAGTTTTATACCACTTGCCTCTGAGCCAAGTATGCTCTCAGGTCCACCATCTTTTGAAACTGTTAGTTTTAGCCTGCCCCAAAAGATGTAGTTTGCATAGCTCATATCAAAGTCGTAGTATCCTGCTTTATCAACGTGTAAAGTCGTAGTTGTAGCTCTATTTCCAGAATGGATAGTGTCATAATCAACCATAGTATCGCCATCAACCTTAAATCTCACGCTATCATCAGTGCCTTTTGCGTCAAATTTATAGTCCCCTGGCTCAAGATACATAGTGCCTTTTAAATTTACCATCGCACCAGCTGTTGTGTTTTTGCCATTAGGAGCATCTCTTAGGATATGAATATCGCTGCCTTTTGCGTTGTCGATGAAGTACTCAAGTGCTTTGAAATTTGGAGCTACCCACTCATTATTTGGAGTTACTACATTACCATCAAGATCGATCTTGCCGACCATATTATGAGCACCGTCTAGTCCTGAGACTGTTCCAGCATCATTATCAGTGTTATCTCTATCGCCACCTTTGCCTTGTTGGAAATTTAGCTCTTTTGCTTTAAAGCTCGCCCAAGGCTCTGTTTTGCTCATATAGTGTTCTATAAAGTCATTTTGTTTCATGCCGTTATGAGCGTATTCTGTATTATTAAAAGCATAAGGTCTTAGCTCAGTACCGCTTACGCCTGGCTCATAGATGTGGTTAAACCAGAAATTTCCTTTTAGTCCACTACTCATCTCAGACTCTTTTACAAGGCTCATCTCTGTTTCAACATTTATAGTTATTTTTGCAACCGTATCAAGTACAAAGTTACCACTATCAGTTGCTGTTTGGCCATCTCTTCCTGTAGCTGTTATCTCTACTTTATAATCGCCATCATGGTTACCATCTACACTTAACTCATTAGTTGTAAATTTAAATTTACCATCAGCATAGTCACTTGGATTTAGAGTTTTAGTAAATACTTCGTTGCCATCCTTGTTAAACACGCTAACAACCGCTCTTACAGCAGTTGGATCTACTGTGCCGCTTATAGTTGGAGTAGCGTCATTTGTGCGAGGTACGCTTGGCGCATCTAGGCTATAGTCGCCTTTTATAGTGCCAAAATCATCAGTTAAAGTTTTGATATCAACGCTAATTGGAGGTATGACTGGCGCAACAGGAGTTGCATTGCCTGCATCATTGCCGTCATTGTAGCCGCCGATTGAGTTCTCTGGAGTTTGAAAAGCCCTGCTTGAATCAGGTAAATTTCTATAATCATCAGTAATGTTTGAGTAGTGACCACCCTCTTCAAAGCTTGCAGCACCTAAGCTTACACCGTCTCCGCCAGCGTTGCCACCTTGGTTACCACCAGCTGCAGTCTCTTCAAGATCAGTGATGTTTGCACCATCAAGAAGTGCTTTTTGTATAGCGCTTACATCAGCTACGCTATCGTCGCCAAAGCTATCGTTATGAGCTACGCTCTTGTCTAAATTTAGGGTATCTTTTCCGATGATCGCGATATCTTTACCATCGTTTGCAGTTATGACTACTTTTGAGTCAAAATCAGTTGTTTGTATAGTCTCACCAAGAAAAATTTCATCGCCTACTTTTAACACTCTTTGTGTGCCGTCCTTTGCAGTTGCGATTACATTTGCTCCTTGTGAGATACTTTTTATAACGCCTATCCTTGTTGCCATTTTACTTCCTTATCTAAAATTTTGAACGTATTTTAATATATTGAAAAAGATTTGTAAATTGTACTATGGTACGACTAAGATATACCCACTCTCGCTGATGTTTTTAAATTTCACGCCAAGCTCGCGTTTTAGGCGCAGCACGACATTTTGTATAGCAGCCTTGCTCACCTCGGTGCTATCATAGACAAACTCCTCTATCATCTCGTAGGTGACAAGCTTGTTTAGGTTGTAAGCAAATAGCCAAAATATCTTATTTTGCAAGAAGCTAAGGTATAGCTCGCTGCCGTTTTTATAAATTTTCTCTCTTTTTAAATTTATACTTACCTCATCGCTTAGGCGCACCAGCTTCTCATCTCGCTCGAAGCTTAGGCTTATCAGCATCGATCTAAGATCCTTTATATCGATAGGTTTTTTCAAAAACAAGGTCGCGCCCTGCTCATAGCTCTTGATCAAATTTTCATCGCTATCATACGAGGTAAAGACGATAAATTTCTGATGAGGTTTTAGCTTTTTTATCTCATTCATCATCTCAAAGCCATTTAGCACTGGCATGTGAATGTCGCTCATCACGATGTCAAAGCCCTGTTTTTTAAATTTCTCCAGCCCATCTTGCCCATCTTTTGCGCCAACTACCTGACCACAGTATGGCTTAAGCCCAGTGATGATGAGCTCCCTTGCCATCTCGTCATCTTCAACTACTAAGATAGATACTTTTTTTAAAATTTCTAGTGCCTCTTGCATCTTTTAACCCTTTAAATTCTTATCAAAGCTTAGCTCAAAAATCGTTGGCTTTAGGTTGTGCGCAAGCGTGATGTCGCCATTTAGCTTCTCACGTGCGAGCTTTTTAGCAAAGTAAAGTCCTATGCCATTTCCTTGCTTTTTAGTCGTGTTTAGCCATGTAAAAATTTTCTTACTCATCTCGTAGCTCACGCCGCCGCCACTATCATAAACGCCGATGTAGCACTTATCTTCAAAGCTTCTAAATTTTAGCTCTATCACGCGTTTTAGCGGCTCATCTTTGTAGCTCTCAACGAGAGAGTCCTTTGCGTTGTGGATTAGGATTAGCAAAATTTGCTGGATGATGTTTTCTATCTGACAGACCTTCATCTCTTCAAATCCGCTAAATTTCACGCTCACGTTTGCACGGCTAAGCTCTGTGTGCATAAGTGTTATTAAATTTCTAACGCTTGTTTGGATGTCAAATTCGCTCACATTTTCAGCGCTTTTGTAAAAATTTCTAAAAATTTCGATTGTTTTTGAAAGTAGCTCGATCGAGCTTTGCCCTTTTTCTAGTAAATTTAAAAGCTCCTCATCGCTTAGCTTGCCCTCTTTTTTTAGCATTATCGCCGAGCTTAGCATCAGTTTTAGCGAATTTACTGGTTGGATGAACTGATGACTTATGCCACTTATGAGCTCTCCAGCCTCGCTCATCTTGGCTCTGTGCGCTAGCAAAGTCTCGTACTCGTCTTGCACCTTTTTTATCTTGTTATACATGAAGTTGTGCAGGCTGTTTGCCAAAAATGCAAGTGCGACGAAGGCAAAGAGTAAATTTAGGGCGTTTTTTAGCGCCTCTCTTGTCATGGCTAAAATTTCTTCTTCGTTGTTTGTGCCAGCTCCGATAAACCAGTTCATCGTCGGTATCTCGGCTACTTGGATCAAATTTTGCCCTATCTTTAGGCTAGTGATGTCTTCATCTTTTAAAAATAGCTCCTTAAATTTCTCCTCGATCTCTCTTTTAAGCGTCGCATCAGCCATCGATGTGAGGATCTCGCCGCTGTGAGTTACTAAAAATGAGTAAGAATTTGGCGCAAGGCTAAAGTTTTTGATGCTATCAAAGATAGTGCCTATGCGCACGACACCGCAAAGTGCCGCCTCAAATTTATCATCCTTTTCAACTGGCACGCATAAATTTAAAGTAGAGTCTTTTAAAATTTTATGATTTTGCATGAAATTTACGCTTGGGGCATTTGTATTTTTTGTCTCGACATACCAGATAAGCCCCGCTCGCTCACGCTTTGACATCACCTCTTCTGAGATCTTTTGCCCATCTACAAATATCTCGCCATCCTCTCTTAGAAGCTGCATGAGATCAAATTCTTTCGCATTTTCTTTAAAGAGCTTTATGAAATTTGCCACCCTAGTATCGTCATCAATGATGTTAGAGTTTTGGATAAATTTTGACGCACGGATGAGCGAATTTAAGCGCTCATCAAGCCAAATTTGAAAGTTGCTAACGATGTTTTTACTAACTGCGATGTTGTTTTTATCAGATAGCTCGATGATCTTTTCTTTTGCTTTGTTGTAGCTATTTAGCCCAAGAAGCACGACAAAGAGGCTTGCTAGCAAGATGATCGCATAAATTTTAATATTTTGTGATTTTAAATTAATACCCATGCGTGCAGTATATCCTAAGTTAGCCCAAAAATAGGGCTAACTAAAATTTAATTTTTAAAAGATAAGAGCTTTGAAACAAGCATAAGTGCAAGCACGACAAAGCAAATGCCAAAGCCAAGCAGCGTGCAATCCGCCATCGACATAAATTTAGACGACGGCACAAGATACCAGCCGTCTGCGTAAAGATCCACTATGCTCTTTTGCAAATCGCTTAGTACCGCGCCATCAGGCACCATAGGGCTGTCATATCCGCAGTCGCCTGTCGGCATAAACCAGTCAGGCGCCCACTTCTCAAGTGGCAAACCAAATGGATAGTGTGGCTCAGTCGAGCAGCCCTGCACGCCAAATGGATCATCGCCATGCACTGCATCGTGGATTTTGGCTAGCTTTACGCTATACATTATGCCCTGCACCGCTCCCCAAAAGGCAAAGACGTAGCCAACTAGAGCAAAGAGCAAATTTTTAGGGTTTATGATAGCGATCACGCCGCCAAGTGCCATACATAAAAAGGCAAAACGTATATAGACGCACTGCTCGCAAGGAGGCATATAAGCGTAGTTTTGAAAGAGCGAGTGCGCGATAACGACAAGCGCGACGCTTACAAAGACTAAGATCGCCCAAGAGATGCGTGAGTCTTGAAATTTAGCCATTTTTTTAAAAAAGCTCATGTGGCGCCTTATTTTTTAAGAAGCTCTTCGATGAGTGCTGCCATGCCGTCAAGCGAGCTGATTGATTTTGTCATGATGAGATATTTGCCATTTACGACAAATGCTGGCACGCCTTGAATTTTAGCCACATCATAGCTCTCATCCCACTTTTTAAGTAGCTCAGTCACTTTTGGATTAGCTAGCTCTTTTTCGTAGTCTGCTTTGCTAACGCCAGCAGCATCAAGTCCAGTCTTTAAAAAGCCCTCAGCATCTTTGCCATCGCCCCAGCGCTCTTTTTTGTCGTGATAAGCTTTGTAGTAGGCAAATTTAGCCTTTTTAAATAGCGAATTTTCATCAAACAAGCTCACTCCCTTTGCCTCGTCCATAACGATAAGCACAGCAAAGACCTTGCTCGCAACCTCGCCGTAATCGCCCTTTGTCTTTAGGTGAAATGGCTCGTATTTTAGTCCAGGGATTTTCTCAACTACCTTTGGAGTGACGCTCTTGTCGTATTTGTAGCAAAATGGGCAAGCGTAGCTAAAAATTTTAACTAGCGTATTTTGTCCCACACTTAGTGGCTTTTCAAGCTTGACGTAGTCCTCGCCCTCGCTAAATGCACTAGCACTGATCGCACCAGCAACTGCAACGGCAAAGATAGCCTTACTAAATTTAGATAGAAAACTCATGATGATCTCCTTTGGATGATTTATTTTGAGTTATTCTACAACCAAGCTCAAACGCACTTTTAACGCTAGAATAAATTTTGGCTGAAATTTAAAAAAAAAGAATTCGTTCAAATTTTACCAGTACCTCTATCGCCAAATATTATTAGTTGCTCATAAATGGCGAAGATAACGAGGCTCGATACGCTATTTAATAAATTTTAAATATATTTTTAAATTTTAAGCTAGTATTAACTTTAGCGTGAAATTTATGTTATAAAGATTTACTACAATTACACACAAAGCAAATCATTTTTGTTATTCCTTTTACTGATTTAAGCCTTGGTTTTTGCCAAGGCTTTTTCTAAATTTTATAAGCTTTATGAGTAGAGTTTATAAAATTTATCTAAAGGAGATGTTATGAAAAAGACTTTGAGTTGTGTTGCACTAGCCTCTGTGCTTTGCTCGAGCGCTTTTGCGATAGGCGGTCCAAGCGGGGCTAAACTTGACTACGCTATCACTGGAGCTATCGGCGAAGTAGTGGTAAATCCATACGATACTGCCCCACTTACAGCAGTCATCAAAAATGGCGGCTACACACTAAGCAACGCTAAGGTTACTATCGTGCCAAAGCAAGGCGGTCAGGTGATAAGCTACAAAGTGGCTGACAAGCATCTTCGCACACATGGTGGCATCCCAGTTTTTGGCATGTATCCTGACTATCAAAACACCGTTGAGGTCGAGTATGACAAGAGCTACAAGGGCAAGACTGAGCATATAAAAGAGAGCTATAAAATTTACGCTCCAGCTATCTACCTAGAGAGTGCTGGCACGCCAAATCAAAAGGGCGCGCTATTTGACAAGATCGAGGTTACTAAGCCTGCGAGTGCTAAATTTGCAAACCGCCTCTACTATGTAAATAACTTTGTAAATAAAACAGGCAAGGGCACAAAAGTCGTTTGGAACAACCCAGCTGGCGGTGCGATCGAGTGGAACTACAGCCCAAATAACTTCATCCTTGATACAAAAGGCGAGGTTAGATGGTATCTTGAGCCAAGTAAAATTTACGACCTAAAACAGCCATTTCACGCTGGCGTCATGATGGGCTTTAAGCAAAATGACGATGGCGCTATGACTTGGGGTTACGGTCAAAGATACGCAAAATACGACATCATGGGTAGAGAAATTTTCAACCGCGAGCTACCAGCTAGCTACAACGACTTCTCTCACTCAATGGACGTAGCACAAAACGGACACTACTTCTTGCGTGTGGCAAATGCCGACTATAAAAGGGCTGATGGCAAAAACGTAAGAACAGTGCGCGACGTCATCGTTGAGCTTGACAGAGATGGCAACGTAGTTGATGACTTTAGACTATATGAAATTCTTGATCCTTACCGCGATATCGTGCTAAAAACGCTTGATCAAGGCGCAGTTTGCTTAAACATAGACGCTAAAAAAGCAGGACACACAGCAAGCTCTGATGAGCTTCAGTCTATGGATACGCATGATAAATGGGGTGACATAGTAGGAGCAGGTCCAGGACGCAACTGGGCACACGTAAATAGCGTGGATTACGACCCAAGCGACGATAGTATCATCATCTCAAGCCGCCACCAAGACGCAGTTATCAAGATCGGCCGTGACAAACAAGTAAAATGGATCATGGGCGCTCACAAGGGCTGGAGCGATAAATTTAAAGATAAGCTTCTTCAGCCAGTTGATAGCAAGGGCAACAAAATAGTCTGCGAAGATGAGTACTCAAAATGCCCAGGATACGAGAGCGACAAAGGTGGCTTTGACTGGCAATGGACGCAGCACACAGCATTTAGGATAGATAGCAAGTCTAAAAAAGGCGAAATTTATCTAAGTGTCTTTGACAACGGCGACACAAGGGGCATGGAGCAACCAGCCATCGCTGGCATGAAGTACTCTCGTGCGGTCGTTTATAAGATCGATGAGAACAAAAAGACCGTTGAGCAGATCTGGGAGTACGGCAAAGAGCGCGGTAAAGAGTGGTATAGCTCAGTTACTAGCCTTACGCAGTATCAAGATGACCTTGATAGCGTGATGGTCTATTCAGCTGTTGCTGGCATGCAGTTTGACATCGCAAAAGGTCGCCCAGTAGGACTTCCTAGCCCGCACATCGATGAGTTTGAGTGGGGCGCAAAAGAGCCTAGCATCGAGATAAAAATGACAAATGCTATGGGCTATCAGGCGTTTCCATTTAGCTTGCAAAAAGCGTTTGAAAAGTAAAAAATTAATTTAATCACAAATTTCCTCTCTGTCTAGTATGGAGAGGAGATCATCTCCGATATACAGCAAAGTTTTTGTTAAATTTTAAAAAAGATATATGGAAATCACTCATTTTCTATTACTTTGAAGCCGATAAAAGCCAAATTTGTAGCCCTTCAACTACTTTTTAGCTCCCTATATATAAAAAGCAAGCCAAGCAACGCCATGACAGATCCCGCTGGTATATTTAGACCATAAGGGATAACATCTCCTTTTGGCAGACCAAAAATATTTATCGGTGGGGCTGGATCCACTAGGATAGACAGCCCTCCGGCAAAAATAATAAAACCTATTAAATAATTCATTTATTTTTCACTTTTCCACTAACTGTCCATTTGTTAGACGGTGCTGCTTATCATTTTTATTTACTATCATATCCATTCCCTAAATTTCTCCCTATGGCTTTTTAATCGAGAAATTCTAAAGAATTTAGGTTTAGCTTTGTTGATGTCATTTGGATTTTTGCATTTAACTCTTGCTTAAATTTAACAGATTTAAACGTTGTTTTATCCAAAATGCCAACTTTTATGCTTATCCTCTTGTTGCATTGTAACCAACCCACATTATAAATACAAATATAGCCTGCACCAAAGATACGCCACCTATTGTAACGTCCATTGTTTTAAAATTCTTTTTCCGAAAGTCACTCTTTTTTATACCGTTTTTAATTATGTAATATATATTTGTAAGTATTATTAATGCCACTACGGCATCAACATAGTATTTCCCAAAAAAGTAAACTAATATTCTTAAGCAGATAAGCAAAAATGCCACACCAGCAATTATTATTAAAAATTGAAGAAAACCATTTTTCATTTTTTATCGTCTTTGTTGTTTTTACTATCCTTACTATTCATGCTATCGGCTGCTGCCTGAGCTATTCCAGTAAATATACTTGCCACAGCTTCAGCTGCGGTCTGCAAATCTCCATCGCCAACTTTTATGGTTTTACCGCCTACTCCCGCAATGCTACCAAACAGTCCATAAAATCCACCAGCAAAACCTTTTCCGACTACTCTCTCTGCGTCTACATCTTTTGATCTATCTTTAAGCTGAGAATACAGCTCAGTAGATGAGTTAACAAAAGCGCCTCTACCTATTGTTGATAGTAAATTACCAGCACTTATTACCATACCTGTGCCAAATTTGCCTTCTCAATTTATTTTCTTAAGTATATTAATAATATCCATAAGATAGACTCGATAACTGCATAGAATAAAGCTACGCTACCGTACTTTATCTCCATGTGTTTAATGTTATCGCTAGTGAGATCACTTTTTTTGATACCGTTTTTTGCTATAAAAAATAAAGATACGCATATACACATAGCATATATCGCATCTATATAATAAATTTCTCCGAAAAAGTATTTTAATATATGCAAAAAGCCATTTAGAACAAGACCGAATATTATAGCGACAACAAGTGTAAAAAATAGTTTTTTAAAGAATTTCTTCATTTTTGTCTTTTGTCATTTTTGCTTTTTATACTATCGGCTACTACTTGACCCGTTCCTGCAACAAGATACTATACCAACTTTTATGTTTATCTCATTGTGGCATTGTAAAGAAGCCAAAATACAAAAACTAAAAAAGAGTGAATTAAAGCGATACCGCCTCTTTTTATTTCCATTTTTTGTATATATTCTTTTTTAAAATCGCTCTTTTTTATACCGTTTTTAATCATAAAACACACATTGGCAAATATTAGCAACACAGCCATGGCATCAATATAGTGTTCTCCAAAGAGAAGTTTTAGGATTATTATGCAAATAGCACCTACTATAAAAAATGCTATTGACCCAAAAAATACAATCCAATTCTTCTTCATTGCTTCTCTGCCTTTTTGTCTTTATCTTTTTTGCTTTCTACACTATCTGCAATAGCTTGTCCTGTTGTAGTAAGAAAATTTGTTCCTACTTCTGCTGCAGTCTGTAAATCTCCATTGCCAACTTTTATGGTTTTACCGCCTACTCCCGCAATGCTACCAAACAGTCCATAAAATCCACCAGCAAAACCTTTTCCGACTACTCTCTCTGCGTCTACATCTTTTGATCTATCTTTAAGCTGAGAATACAGCTCAGTAGATGAGTTAACAAAGACACCTCTACCTATTGCCGAGAATAAACCACTAGCAGCTCCGCCATAAGCACCGCCTAATGCATTTATTATTATTTCGGTGTAGTCAAGATTTTTAAAGCTATAGCCATTATTTATATATTGTGATCCAAGATCTATGCCTCCACCTATGGTTGTGCCTGCTACTATACCTGGGGTTTTTGAGCTGTCATAAAATTTAATATCTCTTGTCATATCTTTTAGTAAAGTACTAGAGCTGCTTTCTGGAGCAGAGAGCTTTGGTTTACCAACTACTATAAAATAACCTTTGCTATTAATCGATTTATTCTATTTAAAAAACAAATCAACTAATCTTTCTAAAATTCGACCATTTTTGTTTAATTCATAGTTCTCGTCAAATCCCCTAAATTCTAATTCATCTAATGCCCATTCTCTAATATCATCCGCTTCTTTTTCATCAATGCTAATTTTTACAAGCGTATCATCCTCATAAACAATAGACATACTTTTTATAAATTTACAATTTTGCATAAGATAACCAAAATCTTGCTTTGATAATTTTATATACATTATTTTTCCTTATTCAATAATTGCCTTGCTTTTGCTGATGATGTTGGATTAACAGATATTATTTTACCATTATTTGGATTTACAACCACTTCTGCATTTTCCCCTATAAAACGTTGACTTTGCCTACCCATTTCATCAATTTTAATATCTTTTATTTTTAACGGATTTTTTAATGCGTCTAAAATATCATCAGGTTTAACATTTCTATTTATGGCTCGTTCAACACCATGCTTGGTAAAATTTGATATTACAATTCCATTTTTTGATACCACAGATACTTTAAGAGTGCTTTCTGTATGTCTTAATATACCGTCGCTACCGAACTTTCCTCCTTTTGGGGTATTGGCCAATAGTTTTTCGTTTATTCTTGCTTGCATCTCTACAAATGGAGCTTTTATTGCATTTTTTGAACTAGAATATATAGCCGACGATAGTTGCTTTGTAGCGCCGACGGCCGGTTTAGTAAACGGTATAAGTATATCGCTCGTATCTCCTAGTCCTATGGTATGCTCCGGGTTCCAATCTTTATCCTCATACTGCTCTTTGGTTGCGGTGTATAAAGGATAACTCGTCATACCCTCTTTATAAACGTCGGTAAAGTACAGATTTCTCTCTTTGGCGGTAGTCGCCAATATATTATATGCCTCATCTATTTTATCTCTATCAAACACCATGCTATACCTAGGCACCTCGACTTCATCGGCGCTTTCTATAGTAGATACGGTGTGATCGAAGGCCTCTTTTTGAGATTTATCGACATTCGTTTTAGCTGCAAGCATAAAAAGGTTTATTGCCTGGGCATAAGGTACGTTATTTTCTTTACTATATCTATATGCTAATTCCATCGCAAGATCATGTTCATTGCTTGTTAGTATTCTATTCACCCCTAAATTCTTATCCAGCTTTGCAAATTCTCTATTGTTATTTATCATGCTTGTTGTTACAGCTGTTGTTAAAGGTGTTTTAGAAAAACCTTTATCGTTTAGCCATAGAGCATGAGAGAAATATCTAGTTGCAAAGTCTGAGAAATTTGATGCATACTTAGTATCATCATCTCTATTTTTATTTATATCTCTATGATCTTGTATATCCATAGATCTTTGGTTTTCATGAGTTATGGTCTTTACAAGATCTTTCATATTGGTTATGTTTTTGAAATTTATATAGCTAGCTCCAGTTTGCAAGCTTGTATAACCTTTTACTTCTTCGCCATTATATCCTCTTTCATCTGTATATATAGACTTTAAATCATTTGGTAGATATCCTAGATTCTTCATAACAGCAAATGTTATTAATGTCATAGCCTCTTTTCTTTGTGCTTCGGTTGTAGTGCTACTAGATAAAAATGCTTGCAGTTCTGGTGAGTTTGCCACCTCTTCTCTAACACCATTTAATACTTTGTATTGCTTGCTTACTTCTTTAAAGAATGAGAATATATTTGCTCTATCTGTAGTTGATATTTGCTTTATGGCGTCTATTATGGTGCTGGTATCTACTATCTCTTTAGCTATCTCCTTTTGCCCACTCTTTGTTAACACCCTTAAATCCATACTACCATCTACATTTGAGCTTATGCTAGTATTTACTAGATCTTTTGTTAGTTTAGTTGT
>ENA-OWNK01000752-OWNK01000752.1-metagenome-genome-assembly--contig:-NODE-752-length-14897-cov-4.129026_pt1 | contig 14897 bp, 12 predicted proteins | sample MGYA00245343_ERZ651121 | MGnify/ENA primary metagenome ERZ651121 (study PRJEB26857, sample SAMEA4031775) | metagenome | biome: human; feature: oral; material: saliva | place: Philippines | collected 2014... | reverse complement strand
ATAGTGGCATTGTATCACAACGTGCCATTATATTAAATGAAAAGCAACGAGTGATCGATTTACTTGAAGCTGAAAATAAAAAACTAGAAGCAACGAAAGCATCTAGTGAATTAGAAGAGATTCAAGGATATATCAAAGATTTGACAGATAAGATACATGATTTTGAAAAGAGTTTCGATATTAGTCAACATGATACATCGATATCAAAAGATGTGTTTATGAGCTATGTGGATACTATCAATATCATCATCTATCAGATGAAAGATGTCTTTGAGCTCCCAGAAACGGGCCTTCAATACTTTAGAGATAGATATGTCGAAGATATGGTGCAACCGAATACAATCGATAAAACTGAGGCTAAACTTAGACGTGAAGTATCGGAATTGTTAGTACAATTGGATCGAACTGTTTCTACCAATAAACAGCATCGAAAGATTGCTGACAAAATGTGTACACCTGAAGGTTGTGATATGTTCAATGAGTGTCCATATTATCTTCATTATCATGAGGAGCTAGTTCATCATTCGAAAGAAGATACCATTAAGTTGGAATTTGAGATTGATCGTCGAAATGAGGCACTAACAGTATTCAATCAATTGAAATCGATTCAAATGCTATTGAATACAATTAAGCTAGAGTATCGAATGGATCATGGCTACCAAGGTATTATTGCATCGATTATGAAACATGATATCACTGAATTTGTTGATTATGAAGCCGTTAAATCTGAGGTTGAATTCTTAGAATACTACGAAGAATACGTCAATCATAAAGAAAAACGTGCTGAATACGAACAACAAGCCAAGGTATTCCAATTGAGTAATCAATTAGAATCACCCGATGAGATATTATCCAATATATCTAAACTAACAATGCAACTCAGTGTATTTAATCGACAAATTGATGAACTGGATCGTAAAGAGTCTGAACGATTAGAAGAGATTGAACAGACTAAAGATCTGATCGACGATTTCAGTAAATATGTTGAATATACCAATGAAGTGGAACGACTTAATACGGAGTTAACACACACCAAAGAATCACGGGACACACTGAAAGAATCTCTTAAAGATAAGATTGAATATGATGAGAAGTTGGCAGCTTACAATAAACAGGTCGAATCTATAGAGTTTGATATTAGTTCATTGGAAGATTCTATATATCACGATCGAGTGAAACGGACTCAATTTATTGAATTAGGTCAAGAAATTGAACAAATCAAAACTCGATATGATATCGTAGAACTTCTGAAAGAAGCAGTATCGACCAATAAAGGGATTCCATTGATTTATATTAACTCATACTTCAAATCACTACGACTCGTTGCGAATGAAATCATTAAAGATATTTATGAAAATGATTTTGTGTTAGAAGAGTTTGTAGTGAATGATAAGGAATTCCGCATTCCGTATCGTACAAAAGGTGTGAGTGTGCGAGATATTCGCTATGCATCACAGGCAGAATCATCAGTCGCTACATTAGCTATATCATTTGCTATGTTAGAACAGTTCGCCTATACCTATAACATTATCCTACTTGATGAAGTAGATGGTCCTATGTATAAAGGGAATAAAGAACGGTTCTTTGCCGCATTGGAAGGTATGTTATCTCGGATTCATTCGGAGCAAGCATTCATCATTACACAAAGTACCATGTTCAATGATTATCCAGTAAACTTAATTATTACGGATCCATCATATCGTTCATTATATGAAGATAATATGAATGTGATATTCCAACGGTAATTGATGTATATATTATAATAGAGTATAGAGATAGTCTCTATACTCTATTATTTATATTAAGGAGGAAATAATGGCTACAGGAATTGGAAGAAGCCCGATCAGTAAACTAGCTGATCAGTTCTTAACCAAAAAGACACGGCATAAACTATATGCCAAATGTAGAGAAAAACAACTTACATCTAACAGTAAGATTGTTAAGAAACTTTGCAGTTCTATGATTGAGGAGTTGAATTTAGATGGAAAAAAATACTAACAATCCATTCCATATTGATATGGATAAATTAGAGTATATATTTAGTGCAACAGCATCTGCATTATATGGTACAACGAAAGAAGCTCAGTTATTCGTTAAACGGATGCTATTTAAAACAAGTTGTGCTCGTATTGCAGCAACTTATGAAACACGTAACTTTAATTTAGTTATGCGGGAATTAAATGTGGAAAAGAATGGATTAGGGCGTATCCTAAAATATATTCGGTTCTTAAACCCACACATTACTGAAGGTCAAATTTTTGTCATTGAGTCTGGTTATGATGAGTATAAAAAACTCTATAAACAGGTTAAAGGACATAAGAAAGAAGAATAGGGATTACCTATTCTTCTTTTTTTGTTAGCTTTCGATTACTCGATATGTGCGACCAGTTTCATCGGTAGCACTCATGCTATCCATATTGAATGTCACTTTACCGAGATTTTCAATTGGAATACGAGGATAATCAGCTGGCATAATATTACCATCTTTATCAATAGCCTCTAGTTCCCATTCTGTTTCACCATTGTTCGTATGCATTAGAATGACATACTCTGGTGATAAATATTCGTAGCGAATATATGCATTACCGTCTTCAGAACGGAAATCAATATCCTCGTTATCTAAACGGTCATTAATCGCATCGAATACATCATCATCGTTGTTGGTTCTAGGGTCATATGTAAATTTAGGTACATCTTGTGCACTAGAATACCCATCCATACTATGATAGTTAGAAGCAATTTGGTCAAGCAATGCCTTACGACCACCACCACCATAGAAGGCATTAAATACATTAAGACCTTCTTCTTCTTCGTTACGAGCTTCTTTTTCTTCTTTCTTATTGCGATTGGCTTTGAGTTCCAAATCAACCGCTGCTTTCTTGATATTGACCATATCACGAATGACGGATGCTCGATTACCATTCGTACTATTGAGAGTAATCAATAAGTCGGTTAATAATTTACCAGCTCCTCTTGTATTACTCTTACGAATGTCTTCAACCATTCCTTTGATCAATGTAGCTACTTCATCGTTATCTTTTAAGATTTTACGATATTGAATCATCTCAGGATTGAACTTAGTTTCATAGTTCTCCTTTTTCTTCTTCTTAGCTGCCTTCATATCAAAGAGGTTTTTCTTTTTGCCTTTTTTGACTTTCTTCTCGATTAAGAATTCGTCAGAATCTAACCCAATATCATCAGCATCACTACCGAGTGAACCTGGGTCTAATAACAGAGCGATCTTATCACTATCGAAGGAGTCAAATTTATCTTTCTTTTTCTTCTTCTTCTTTTTCTTTTTAGTGTCATCACTATATAGAGTAGAGTCAGAAGCGTCTTCTAAAGGTTCTACACGATCATTAGAAAGAGGAGCATCCTCTTTTAATCGCATGAACTCTTCAGAAATGTCAAAGTTATCTGTACTCATATACGTTTCTCCTTTAACTTTAAATTAGCTATACTTATTTGTAACAACGAGTTATTTTAAATACTAATAGAAGTATATATCATACCTATGTGAAAGGAGGGAATAATCCCATGCAACCGATGAATAGAAACGAACTACTTATGCAACGTCAGTTAGAACGACGTTTACGAATTGAATCTATGACACATGAATTACGTGAATGTGTCAAATTACTCACGATAGATAGTTTTACCCGCGAGATACCAATTGGTACTAATCTAATACTATTCAACACCAATTCCAATGAAATGATTGCAAAAATCGTTAAAATCATTATCGTGTTCGATGAACAAGCTGACGCAATTGATGAAACAGTGGATTTATTTGCTCGAGTAGAAATGTTTGGATGCGATGATCACTTTGATATCAATATGAATAAAAAAGAAATTGGTAAATATATGGCAGAAAATCCGGATCGGTTACATCGTATCAACCGAGTGCTATTGACTGACCGAGAATTGTGCGAAATCTTTTCATTATATGATGAGTTCGATCCAACGGATCCAGATGACCAAATGGCGTTATATGGAGATTTATCATACGAGCCATTTAAGATATTCTTACAGAAGTTTGAAAATATATATACTATATCTTAGTAGTCTATTATACTTACAAGTACATTTATCTATATGAAAAATTCTGTTATATAATAAGGAGTAAATAGTTATGGCAGAAAATCGCGAATTCAAATCCAGCCAAGATTTAGTGGATGTATCTAAGTTATTGGCTGAGAAAACGAAAGAATATGAAGGTACTGATAAGCATCTAGGGTTAACCCTGATGACATTTCCTCAGTACATTTCGTCGACTCGTTCTATTATGTTTACGAGTCATTTAAAGCAGTTTAATACATTGAACGAACCACAGTTTCCACGAGTATTTACTAACTATGAAAATATCTTTGGTAAGAACTCTTCTGGTCTAGTAAAAGCTAGAAGCAATTATACTGTGGTTAAGAAAATCGATAAGTTTGCTGACCGTCCAGGATACATATTTGCTACGATCCTGTACGATGAAGACAACGATTTCTATGATATCATCTTCAAGAAACAATCCGAAGATTTAACAGAAAACTTCGGGTATGTCTATAACAATGAGAACCTAGATAAGTTGCAAGAAGGTGACTCTGTTAAGAAGGGCGATGTCTTATATAAAACAACGTCCTATGATGACGATGATAACTATTGTTATGGTCGTAATGCTAAAACAGCATACATCTTAGACCCAGATGTTATTGAAGATGCCTATGTAGTCAGTGAATCATTTGCTAGATCCATGGTATCTCGTAAAGTAGATACCGTTAAAGTATCTATCAATGACAATGACTTCTTATTGGATTTATATGGTAATGACGAAGAAGGATACAAAGGTTTTCCTGATATTGGCGAAGAAGTATCAAAACGTATCATCTGCACCAAACGCCGTATCCAAAATACACAAATCTTATATGATATGAAGAAATCGAATATGAAGAAGATTTCTCCATTGAATGATAAACCGTTCTTTACTAAGGGTTGGGTAACGGATATCGATATCTATTCCAATAAGGAAGTGGATGAGATTCCTAGAACTGAGTATAATGAACAAATCATTTACTACCTAGAGAACCAAAATCGATATTATCAAGAACTCTTTGATATCTGTGAAGAAATCTTAGAGAGTGGTTCTAAGTATTCCGATGACATTGGTTTTATCTATCGTCGAGCTAAGAACATCTTAGACCCAGACTATAAATGGAAAGATAATGATACCGTATTTAATAATATCATCATCGATTTCCGTGTTGACCGAGATGTTAGACTCTTTAAAGGTTCTAAAATCACAGGTCGCTATGGTGATAAAGGTGTTGTATCTGTCATCAGACCCGATGATGAAATGCCATTTGACAAGAATGGGAATCGTTTAGATGTTATCTGTAACCCATTAAGCTGTATCAATCGACTCAATTCCTTCCAATGGATTGAATTAAGTTTGAATCATTGTGCCAACCAATTGATTGAACAAATGAAAGAGATGAAGTCGAATAGTGAACGATTCAAAGCCTTATCTGAATTCATGTTCTATTTCAATGAACGTGGTGAAAAGGATGAACTTGAAAAATACTATAAGTCTTTATCTAGTAAAGAAAAAGATACATTCTTCGAATCGATTTATGAAGAGGGTATATTTATTAACTATCCACCTATGTGGGAAGGTATGCCAGCTGTTAAGAAGATCGAAGACTTATACACTAAGTTTGGGTTTACTCGTGACCAACTCTATGTACACCGTTGGGGTAGAACGATACCATTATTGAGTAAAGTAGTTGTGGGTGAGAAGTATATGATTAAGTTGAAACAAACCTCTGAAAAGAACTTCTCCGCTCGTTCCACTGGTTACCTTTCACAAAAAGGATTACCTGAAAAATCCAATAAGGTGCGAACTAATGAACAGTTATACTCCACTACACCAATTACCGTAGGTCGTGATGAAAACAATAACTTGGGTATTGGTGTTAGACCATTCATTCTTTCCAAGTTCCATTTATTCTATCGCACATCACCATTTGCTCGTAAGCAAGTGGGTAAGTTATTTACGAAAGATATATTGGACTATAAGAAGTTTAAAATTAAAGATGGGTATAAGAATCGTAATGTAGAGATTCTGAATGCTGAGATGAAAGCGATTGGAGCTAACATCGACTTTGGTTTTAATGGATTGACATTGGATATCGACGATGAGAAAATGAATACCTATGTCTATAAAGATGAAATTCATTTCCGTACAAAAGCAGAAATGAGAGAAATTTTATTAGATGATCTATTACATCCACAGTTCAATGCCCAATACGATGGTCCTGAATCTAAAGCAGAAAAAGCCTATGCTAAGTTCAAGAAAGAAGCTGTAGAAACAGCACAAAAGAATTTAGCTCGTATCAATGATGATATTGAAGAACTTAAAGAATAATAAGAAGAAGATATACCGTTTGGTATATCTTCTTTTTTTGTATGAAAAAGTGGTATGATGGAAACCCATCATACCACTAGTCCCAAGGAGTAATTTATTCATTCTCTCGTCTTAAGAGTGAACGTAATTTGACACGCGAAGATCAAATTACTATATAGTTATATTTTCTATTATTCTATACTTATTTAAAATATATATTATAGTAACGTATCGATGCGTAACTTATTTTGTTAAGAAAGGAAGCTAAAGGATATGGCAAAGAAGAAAAACAAAAAGAAACAACGCAGAAATGATTTCGATGTAATTTTTGAAGATGAAAAGAAATCTAAAAAAGAAGCTACTTCTAAGACTATCAAAGGAGAAATTGTTGTAGAACAATCTCCATTGGAACTTATGAAGGATCTCTTGAATGAAGCAAACCCAATCGGCAAAATTACATTGATTGGCAAAGAAAAGAAATCCGATAGTGATGACTACACAATCGACGAACTCGATGTAGACTCTGTTGGAAAGAAATCGGTTGCAGCTGGTACAGTTGAGTTACCTGATGACGGATTGGTAACAGTCCAATTCAAGAAAGGTGATGGTACAATCGTATCCTATACCGAAGAAGATTTAGTTAATGAAAAAGTTGACGACACATTGAAATCCAAGCTCATTAAAGTGGGTGTGGGATGTTTAGTAGCAGCAGGTGTAGTCCTAGGCTTTAGAGCCACAGACTTAAAACTGTAGCTACGTAATAAAGACCCCGTAAGGGGTCTTTTTCTTATATTATAAAAGGAGAACAATGATGTTTGAAGAATTATACACAATGGATCCAAGTGATTGGACAAGAGATGTTCGTGAGACAATCAAGTCACATGCAGTGCAACTCTATAATGAGTTCATTCATAACTATAAGCATAAGGATGTCATTAATGTAACAGCATTAGGAAACTTCTTATTGATGATGGATGATATCTATCGTACAGGAGAAGTCACTCCATTAAGTGATGCTGAATATGACCAACTCCATGAAATCTATATCGAATTAACAGGTCGTATGATTCATAAAGACCGTCATGAAGAACATACCATGGACCGTGTTAAATTAGAGCATGATTATCCTATGTTAAAAGGATCTATGGAAAAGGTTCATTACATCACCAAAGAAGAACGGTTAAATGACCCAAATGCCATAGCAACTCATCGTTCCATTATGGAATGGTATGAAGATCGCATGGAAAAGATACGTGATATGAAACGGGATCCTAAGAAACCTATTGTCATTTCATTCTATCCTAAGTACGATGGAGTATCGATTCAATTATCACTTGATAGACGAGGTCATGTGATTAAAGCAGTGACACGGGGTGATAAGGATTTAGGTGTTGGTAGTGATAGAACACCACTATTTAAAGACGTCAATCTGATTGATTTAGTACCTGGTGAACTTCGTGGTCATGAAGTGGGACTTAAAATCGAATGCATTATGCAAAAAGATAAGTTCCAAGAGTATAATGAGAAGTTTGGTGATGGGAAATTAGTGAATGAACGGTCTGCGATTACAAGTTTAACGAATTCCATTAGTTTTACTGACGTCCATGCTCAATATATGTCAATTTGTGCATTGATGTTACAGTCGGGTGACCAATTAATTGCCTACCATTCTAAATGTGGGGAAGGTATGTTCGCTTGTCCTCCATATGAGTTTGAAGACTTTTATGCTGACTCGGGTGAATTCACAGCTAAGAATCTTCCAGTGTATGTTGAACGGGCTAAACGATTCATTGATCAACTTCCCTATCAATGCGATGGGTTAGTTATCAGATTTATAGATCAAGATATTATTGATTATCTCGGTCGTAATGAAAGTAAAGGGACAAATAACTTCGAAGTTGCCTATAAGTTCCCTAAACCATCCAACTATACAACTGTGTTAGATGTAAAACAAGATATCGGATTGATGGGTAAAGTATCATTCACGGCTAAAGTGGAACCATTCGAGTTCAATAATAAGACGATTAAGTCTGTTAGCTTAGGTTCTTATGACCGATTCAATGAATTGAAATTGGCTAAAGGAGATATGGTGAATGTGAAATATGAGATCATTCCGTATCTCCTAGTCGATGAGTATTGTGAACAGCATCGTTCTGGTAATCCAAGAATTGAAGCTATTACACATTGCCCATATTGTGGGGAAGAGCTCGTATTTAACCCAGAGTATATGTGTGGAAATACATCTTGTTCATCTCGTATGATAGGGAAAATCTATAACTATTGTGAAAAGATGAATATGGAAAATATTGGTGAAGCCACCATAGAAGCATTATATCATGCAGGTATTGTAAAGAATATTCAAGATTTATATATGCTCCACACTAAACGAGATGAGGTGATTAACCTTGAAGGGTTTGGTGAAACGAGCTTTGTGAATATGGTGGAATCCATCAATAATGCATCGGGTACTATTGATCGAGTAATCGGTTCGATTGGTATTCCAAGTATTGGTCGAAAAATATTCAATAAAGTTTTGAGTATATATAATATACATGAGTTGCTAGATATTTCTCCTGGTGAAGAAAGTATATTATGCAAAGTTCCTGGTATCAAAGAAGCAACAGCTAAGAAGATCGTTGATGGCATTGAAGAGAATCGAGACTTGATTGAGTTCTTACTCCAAACGGTCAAGATTACTAAATCCAAAGATGTATCACTTAAAGTGGTTTTCACAGGTTTCAGGAACAAACTTTTTGAGGAATATCTTAACTCAATAGGAATTGAGGTAGTCAACTCAGTCACTGGAGATGTAGGTCTTGTGATTGCTGATAAACCGACTGGCAACAGCGGTAAAATCAAAAAAGCACATGAACGTAATATCCCAGTGATTGGCGTATTTGAAGCATATGAGCGATTTGGCTTTGATAGTAAATAACTATAATGAAGTTAACATCATTATATGCTATACGCATATGACATGTCATTTTTAATAAGGAGGAAATGGAAATGGGATTCCGTCCAAGACAAGTACAAAAAGAAAGCCGCGACTTTGTGAAAGCAGTTGATACTGCCACAGTCGCACATTTAAGAAGCAAGGAATACAACTTGAATATTGTGCAACCAGAAGTAGCATCTACAGTGGTGCTTGTATGGTTAGAAGAATTCGCTAAACATTTAGCAGCTGAAACTGAAGCCAATGGCAACAAACCAGTGGAAGTGGTATTAGATTCTATCATGACATTGGGAACCACCATTCGTGATTCCGAAGAAGGCGAAAAAGAAGGTAACTTGGTGCCATTCGTAACACTTGGTGAAGTGTTTAAATTGGGTGCTAAGAACGATACTTCTACTGAAGACTAGTATCAAATACCCAGATAGAGAGTTATATCTCTATCTGGGTAATCCCTATCTAACATAAACTTTTTGTTTTTGGAGTCATCAGCATGAAGAAGTTTATTAAACACTTTAAGAACATTAATGAAGATCAGTTGAATATGAAACTGATCAAACGTGAATATGAAGACGACTTGATTGATTTCGTTGTGAATGTATTCAAATCATTGGAAGTCATTCGTTCCATTCAATTCATCGACTACACTGTTGAATATGATGAATCGAAAATAGACATCAATAAATACATCACAAGTCGAAAGAAAAAGAAGAAAAAAGAGGAGCATATCAAATATCACTATATCAAATCTGATAGAGTGTTTGAATTGACTATGCGATTCCATATAGAAGGTATTGATAATAACGAGTTTAAATCTAAGATTATCACTCGTTCTATCTTATTACCTAAGAAAGATCACAATAACTATATGACCTTGAAAGATAAGAAGTATTTCTTACTATACCAATTGGTTGATAACAGTACCTATGTAAGTAAGAATGGTATTACGCTAAAATCATTGATGCCAATTGTTGTGAATACCCGTCATAATACATTAACGGATTGCACGGGTGAAACATTTGATGTGGTGAGTTACTTCTTAGCATTATTCAAACGGGAGATTCCAGTCTTCTTATTCTATTTTGCTAAGATTGGTTTTAGTGCTACCCTATCATACTTTGCGGTAGAACGTATTATTGATGCTGTATCAGAACCATATCCAGAAGATGAAGATCATTACTACTTCAAGGTTAATAAACATATTTACTTGAAAGTGCGTCGTCATTTCTTCGATAAGTACCAATACGTGAAAGCCGTAACGGCTATGTTGAAAGAATGTATGAGTACTCGTACTACTATAGAAGACTTAGAAGATATTGATTATTGGACTGAGCATATCGGTGGATTATTTACTAAGACCGCTCATAAGATGCGTGATTCGGGTAATAGTACGATTACCTTCTTCGAACGGTTATTAGATTTAACAACCAAGGATATATTAAAGGTATCGGAAATCAATAAACAATCCATCTATTCCATCGTTCGATGGATGATTCAAAACTTCGCTGAGTTAAAGCAAAAGAATAATATGGATTTATCCACTAAGCGTCTTCGCTTAAATGAATATATTGCCTCTATGTTATCTATGCGTCTTGGTGAGAGTGTCAACCGCTTATTATCATCTCAGGGTAAAGCAACGTTTAAACAAGTTGAGAACATCTTTAAGTTCCCAGGGAATATTGTATTACAATTATTACAAACCTCCCAATTGTTAAAGTACGATGATCGAGTGAATGACCTTGATATTTTCTCAGCGTTACGATATACAGTTAAAGGTCCTAATAGTTTAGGTTCTAAATCAGACCGTAATATCAATGTTAAATTCAGAGGGGTGCATCCAAGTTATTTAGGTAATTTGGATATCAACGTATACTCTAGCTCATCTCCTGGGTTATCGGGTTCTTGTACACCATTTGCTAAAGTACATAAATTGTATTTCGATGATGCACCAGAACCACAAGATCAAGAATATGAAATCATGAAGGAATTGGCAGAAGAAGATGCTAAACAAGGGATTTTGAGTATTGAAATCGGAAATAACCCCGTAGAATACTATGAAGCCCGCATGGAAATGTTAAAGCGTCAAGCTAATAACTTCAATATTACCTATATGACAGATGAAGATGAAGGTATGTTATATGTTATCTTAGGGGAACCTACGACAAACTACGATATTTAATCAATGTGAGTATATACCTAATCGTATATACTCACATCTTTTCTTTTTTATATCTAAGGAGATATAGTATGTCAGATTACAACGTAGAAGTGATTCAATCAACTGATATTGAAGCGGTTAAGATTGCTACTGGTAAATGTTACAATCGTACGATTGGGGATAAGGCTTTATTACATATTATCGAAGCAGGGCATCTAAGTGTTATGGAACATTCGATTGCTACACTGGATTTGACTTGTAGTCAAAAAGTGTTAGCCCAAATTACACGTCATAGACATTTCAGTTTCACTGTACAATCGAGTCGTGGTATGGATATGGGTTCTAATGGGTATATTAATAAAGAAACTAACCCGTTCTTTAAGGAGTTTATCAACAACTCGATTGAAACATCTATTGCTAATTATAATGAAGCGATTAAGATGGGTATTCCCTATGAACAAGCTGCCTATATGTTACCATTAGGTACTAAAGTGCGATTGACTATCTCTGGTAATTTACGAACATGGATGGAATACTTAAAGAAACGGGTATGTAAACGAGCATCCTTAGAACATCGTGAACTAGCGATTGAAATCTATGATGTGTTACATGAACTATACCCAAACTATATAAATTTGGATAATTTGGGTATCTGTAAAAATTGTAAGGAAGCCTCTTGTGATTTTACGACACATAGTCGTACACAAAAAGAACCGATTATTATAGACCTAAAACATAAGGAGTGAGTATGATGGAGTTCAAAGACCTTGTTAATGAATTAACCGAACGCTATGGAGAACGAATGGGGCAACGTGATTTGTCAATTGATGTTGCTACAGAAGACTTGATTCTTCATATCGAATGGGCTGATATGAATGATAGTTGTACAGAATTAGATAATGTAAGTATAACTATACTTGGTAATGATATGAATCGCAATATAGTAAATACTGTGCACGTGAATGCGACCTATATGAGCATTCCTATCCTATCTGCGATTCTAAGTGATTATCGTATCATATAATCGTATGGGAGAGGTATAAACGTATAAGGAGGAAATGATGAATTTAAAAGAAGCATTTGAACAAATACGTGAGTTACCTTGGCAACGTAATAGAAAAACTGGTACTGAGTATGGTATTATTGAATCATATTTCTTTAAAACGGATCGTGTGAAAGCGACATGTTGGTTGAAGCATCTATTAGGAATGACTCTATCAATGGACTTGGAGATTCATGGTAATGATGTCGTTATTGAGCGGTCATATAAAGGTGAAGTACCAGATACCATTATTCAGCAACTACAATCAATAGTAATAAAAGAAGTGGAGTAATCCACTTCTTTTATTTTTTTACATTATGGTGTATAGAATAGGTGAAAAAGTAAAAAAAAAATAAATATATATTATTTTTACGTATAGAAAGGGATTCTATACATCATTTTTCTATGATCCTAAAAAATTATAGGGATCAGTTTTCAAAAGGAGATAATGAAAATGAAAACAAACAAATCTATCTTAAGTGCTTTAGTTTTAACATCTTTAATTGGCGGTGTTGCTGGTGCAACAACTGTAACCGACAATGATATTAATGTCGGTCAAGGGAATACTAACAACGCATCCTATACAATGAGTGTAGGTCTCAATAACAGCGTTAATTCCAGAAACACCATTGCTGTAGGTGAAGGTAATTACGTTAACTCTGAAGGGTCCAGAGTTGGCGGTTATCAAAACTCCGTAGTGGGCAACTATTCAAACGTTACAGGGTATCAGAACCATGTAAATGGTACATCTGTAAATGTGTCTGGTTACAATAATACTGTAAACCAAGCACAAAACGGTCTAGTATTTGGTAACTCTAATACAGCGAATGGTGAGAATGCATTCGTTGGTGGGGAAAACGCGACAGCAGATGGTCGTAATGCGTTCGCTTATGGTGCTAGTGCATATGCACAAGAATACACATTTGCAATGGGTACAAACGCAACAGCAAAAGCTGCTGACGCTATCGCATTGGGCAATGATTCTAAAGCATTAGGTGCAACAAGTATCGCAGTTGGTTTAGATAACACTGTTAAATCAGACGATACAATTGCTATCGGTGCACACAATGGAGAAATCAACTCCATTCAATCTGTTGTAACAGGGTATAACAACCAAGTGGTCGGTACTGACCCAGAACAACTTATTTACGGTTCCAACAGTAAAACCTCTGGCCAAGGTGCCATTGTTGTAGGTACTCATAGCGAAGCAACCGCTATGGATGCCACAGTTATTGGTAACAACGCAATCGCTAGTGTTCCTAATTCTGTAGCTATTGGTACTAATAGTACAACAGAATTAGGTACTGATGTAGCAAACATCCAAGATGGTAACAGTGATATTCGTTTTAAAAATATTGACTTTGCTGGTTCCCATGTTGATTCCGTAGTATCCTTTGGTGCTAATGGTACAGCTGGTTATGGTGGTGTAAGCGATTACAAACGTCAGCTACAAAACGTAGCAGCCGGTCGTGTGAATGCGACATCCACTGATGCAGTCAACGGTTCACAATTGTACGATACTGCCCTAGAGGCACAAAAGTACAATACGATGGCAGATGGCACTAACACTACAGTTACCGCAACAGACAATAACTATGGTAGAAAAGAATACAAAGTTAATGTCAATGCCGATCTTAATAATATGAGCTCTGTGAATTTCGGTGCGGTAACAGATTCTGTACATAATCGTGTGGATAAAAACGGCATGTCCACATTCGATGGTGACATTGATGCTCATTTCAAAGCTGACGGTGTATATTTGGAAAACCGTAATAATTTGGATACAGCTCAATATACTATGGATGGTATGCGTGCTAATTCCAATGGTAAATCTGTAGTATTTGGTACTGATGGTATCGATGCAGGTAACCAAGTTATCAACGGTGTTGATACTGGTGTAGCTGATACTGATGCTGTTAACGTAAAACAATTAAAAGACTATGTGGCAGCAAATGATAAAGATACACACGCAACAGTATCCGCAGGTAACCGTGTGACTGTAACTTCCAATAATAACACAGATGGTACACCAAATTACACAGTAGCTATTGACCAAGCTACTAGCAATCAAATTAACAACAATAGCTCTGCTATTAACAATTTGAATCAAACTATTAATAACGTAACTGATCGTTATGATAGTTTGACACGTACAGTTTCTAATAACCAAAAAGAAGCTCGTCGTGGCGTAGCTGGTGCTGCCGCTGTAGCCGCATTACACCCACTTGATTTTGACCCAGACCATAAGCTTGATATTATGGCTGGCGTAGGTCATTTCAAAGGTCAAACTGCAACAGCATTGGGGTTAGCTTACCGTCCTAACGAAGATGTTATGTTTACATTAGGCGGTGCTATT
>ENA-OWNK01000750-OWNK01000750.1-metagenome-genome-assembly--contig:-NODE-750-length-14924-cov-26.252875_pt1 | contig 14924 bp, 15 predicted proteins | sample MGYA00245343_ERZ651121 | MGnify/ENA primary metagenome ERZ651121 (study PRJEB26857, sample SAMEA4031775) | metagenome | biome: human; feature: oral; material: saliva | place: Philippines | collected 2014... | reverse complement strand
TTTCATCACCTTCAGATAAACCTTTTAGAATTTGTACATTAGTATCCCCAGTTACGCCTGTAGAAACAGCTGTACGAACTGGTTGACCATCTTTCATTACATATACGTATTCACCTTGTTTATCTGTACGTACTGCAGTAAGAGGAACTACTAAGGTATTTTTAATATCTTCACCAAAGATAGTAGCACGAGCCGTCATAGATGGTAAGAAATTACCTGCAATATTTTCAGGAATTTGAACCTTAACTGTATAGTACACTACGCTATTACTTGTAGCGCCCATGTTACCTTTTGTACCTTTGGCAACTTCAGATACGTAACCTGTGAAAGTTTCACCAGGCTTAGAGTCTACAGTAAATTCTACTTTAGCCCCTTGTTTAATACTACCAATATCTGTTTCGTCTACAGTAAGGTAGATTTCTAGATTATTTAGGTCTGCAATTGTAGCAATAATCATTTGAGTAGAAATACCAGTACTAATAGTTTGACCAGCTTTTAATGGCGTACCTACAACAGTACCCGACATAGGTGCAGTAATCGTAGCATCACTTAGATCGGCAGATACACGATTAAACGTAGATAAAGCACGTTCATAAGATGTTACGGCATCATCATAGGTTTGTTGAGCAATAGCATTTTGAGCAGCCAAAGCTTTGTAGCGATTCATATCGAGCTCAGCCTTAGATAACGCTGCGCGAGCATCATCAACAGAAGCCTGTAGTTGTCGCGTATCAATATAAGCGATAACTTGTCCCTCTGTAACGTGATCATTTTCTTTTACCAAAACTCTTTCAAGTTTACCTGCTACATTTGTAGATACGTCTACATAGTTTACAGGGTTAATAGTACCGGTCGCACTAATACTAGTTTTTACATCACCTTTTTCTACTTTACCAGTAGTATATAAATTTTGTGTTTGGCTAGCATTTTGGCTATCCATGTAGTAATACGTACCACCACCAAGAACACAAAGAGCAACGGCACCCGCTACTATGCGTTTACGATGCTTTTGGAAAAATTCTTTCATTATGATCTCCTTAAATAAAGATGAAGATATATGTAAAAGAGACAGTATTCTATATCAACACATATAGTATTTTTAAATTATACAGCACCAATTTCTTTTATGCAATATAATTTCATTAACGATAAATTATGACATATATAGAAAATGGCCCCTAATGGGCCATTTTATTATATAAATTAACTACTCAATATTGATAATAGGGTGTAGTCTTTTTCATTAATAGGGAAATCTAAGAGTTCTGCCTCTTGATAAGAAATGGGACGGATATGACCATCTATATAGCCCAATAATCGATTATCCACGCCATTCATCAATAGATTAAGACATGCTTCACTCATACGGGCTGCTAAAATTGCATCAAATGCAGATGGCCCGCCACCGCGTTGTAAATATCCCAATACGGTCAAGCTCGGATCAAACTCCGTATGTTCCTTAATAAAGGCTTTTACGTCACCACTATTATAAGCACCTTCCGCTACGAGAATCACACTATATTCTTTACCACGGATTTGTGTTTCCTTTAAATGTCGACATACGGCATGTAAAGGCATAGGATTTTCAGGAACCAATACGATTTCTGCACCACACGCAAGACCAGCTTTAAGTGCAATATGACCAGCTTTACGCCCCATTACCTCTACAATGGCTACCCGCTCATGCGAGTTAGATGTATCGCGAATACGACCAACCGCATCAACTACAGTATTTAAAGCCGTATCAAAACCTAATGTATATTGAGTGCCCCCCATATCATTATCAATGGTACAAGGAATAGTCATGGTGGACATACCGAGTTTTGTCAAACTTGTAGCGCCACGCATGGAACCATCGCCACCAATAACGATGAGATGATCTATATCATGAGCTTTTAAAATATCATAGGCCTTTTTCTGAACCTCTTCATTTTGAAACTCAGGAAAGCGAGCCGTTTTTAGCATCGTCCCACCTTGGGTAATAATGCCACCTACATCACGGTTAGATAAAGGAAATATTTTTTCCTCAATGATTCCTAAATAGCCTCGTTCAATGCCAAATACTTCAAAACCTTCATGTATGGCTTTTCTAGTTAGGGCTCTTATGGCGGCGTTCATTCCAGGTGCGTCTCCGCCGCTTGTTAGTATTGCGATTCTTCTCATATCCATTACCCCCTTGTGGTGTACGTTGATTGGATATAGTCTCAGTCTTTCGATTCTTGTTTCCTACATTAGACGCCTTTTGATTGCGACGTTTATCATAACGGACTTTTTTAGATGATACCTTATTAGAATCTCCCTTATTGAACATTCCTATACTAGAGCTAGCTTTAGGGGATATTAATTTGGTATCCTCTATTCTTCTACGTTGATGATTATTAAATTGTGTATCTCTAGATGCTACTGTGGCATCTACTTCGTCTGTTTCATTGGGTTGACGTCTTGCTTTAAATTGCACATCTGAGGCCTCTAATTCGTCCTCAATACGCTGCATAAAATCATAGGTCCGACCATTTGTTGTGTCCAGTACAAAATCGCACTGCTTATACACTGGCTTCCAAGACTGTATCATAGCGTGTACAAAGGCATTAACATTAGTATAATCCATGGTAGGCCGCTTCCCAATACGGCGATTGACACGACTCACTATACGGAATTGTGCTGCTCGAATACCAATGATATAGGAATATTTTTTCAATACCTTTAATGTGCGATGTTCAATAGGGAAATTGCCACCTACAGAAATAACGGCTTCATGATACAAACATACCTTTTTTAGTACATCCATTTCAGCACGACGAAATGCTTTTTCCCCTATCTTTTTGAATATTTCAGCAATGGGCAACCCAAAACGACTTTCTAATACGCGATCGGTATCTACAAATTGCCATCCCTTGCGTTCTGCAAGATTTCGGCCGAAGTGACTTTTACCACTTCCCATAGATCCGATGAGCATAATATTGCGTTTAATTATCATTTATTATGTGCCCCTTATTATTTCATATCCTTCATTGTACTATAAAATGGCTCAAAAACAAAGACAGACTATAGACATAATATCTATAATCTGTCCCTATAAAGAACGCAATATTTCTACTGCGTCTATATCCTTGATTTCACAGCACAATGTACGTAAACTACATTGCCTTTGCGCTCTATATCTTCTATTTCTATATGTCGTGAAGGCTCTTTTTCATCAACAGTATTAATCCAGTTTATGAGTCGCTCCGTACTACCTAATAATGTTAATTCTAATATGCCTTCATGCTCATCAGTACTGACAATCATTAATGGTTCTCCTTGTAAGGAATCAAAGATACTTGTATGGCTGGTTTGAGAATTCTTGTTCTCCCTGAAAGTCTCTAATAGTTTAGCTTCCTTAGATACTATATAATCTGACTCCGCATTCATTTGTATAACAAAAGTCTCTTGCTGTTCTTGTAGGTAACTAGCTTTTTGACTCAAATATACATGTCCATATACGGAAAGACTAGTTACTATCCCCCACAGGACTACGGTCATTAGTATCTTGTTGATTGGTTGAGTGGTGCTCTCTCTTAGATCCGTCCATATGGAATGTATAAATCCCTTTATCTGCTTTAACTGTTCCATGACACTCCATTCCCGATAGTCTCTGCTGCAAAATAGCTATAAATTTACGACATGCATCATCGCTAACACCGATACCATCAATACTTACATGACCATTTTTTATACTTAGACGCTGTAAACTAATATGTTGGTCCATAGCCGTATCAAGAATATATAGAACTATACTATTTTGATAGATATTAGCTTTATTACTATCAGATGTATTCTTGAGAATTTTATGTTTAATAGCCATTAACTCACTATATTTTTGCTCAACTACTTGATACTGAGGATTTGCTCGTACATTTAGACTCTCTACCTTTTGCCGATCATATACACCGTAACTAGTCCAGCACATATATATAGATACTAAGCCTACTATAAAATATATAAGACTTATACCATACAGATAGTACCGATATGTATGCCATAGACTATGCCATCGTAAAGAACGAGGCATTAAATTTATACATTTATCTTTACCATCCCAAGCCAATCCACTTAAGCCCCCTTGCGGCCATACCAATTGCCATATCCCAATCTAATTGGCCCTTTTTGCAACGATTGCGACCACGACCTAAGAACAATAACGGAATATATTCGTTTTCACCATACATAGAAATTATTTCTTCCATATCATTTCGCTCTTCATCAGATAAGGTATCTAAACCGTACATGCGTATACCTTGAATTTCATCGATACCAAATGTTTGCAATCTAGCTTCTAACTTTTCCATTGCTTCCGATACATCACTACCGGTAATAGGAACAATACATTCCTCAATACATATATCATTCCACCATAGCCATAGATGCATAGCCCCTTCTTCAACAACACCAGTTACCGTCCCACTACGCCGCATCAAGCAGTAACAAATAGGAATGGGCCAAAAATCGATAACATCTACTGGCGCATACGTATCTCGTATGCCTTGTTTTAACAGCTCGAGAGAATGACGATCTACGGCTACCATAAACATATGATAACTATGTCTTGGATATTCTCGACGACATGCATCCATTTGGAAGCTATCTCCATCAAAGTTAAAGTAATCCTCTACATTCCACTTAATAAATTCCTTCATATCAAAATCGTGAGGATCATAAGGTGCTACACGCATTTGCGTATCTATATTAGCTACAATGCTATAGGCCCCTTCGTCTAAATCATAGGTTTCAATAAATCTAGTAACGTCTTCATCAATAGGTCCACTCCGTTTCATCTCTAATGCATCGGTAATGACCATTGTTTTATTTTCAATATGAGCTGTAACACATACAATACGCTCATCCGTAATACAAACACCAGAATGAATTTTCTTTTTCCGTTTCATAGCCTCACCTCAATAAGGTTTTACCTTTACCACATGCATACGCTTATCTTGATCTACTGTGACATACATATGAACGCGGCTCACTATTTCCCGATTTTTTAATTTCCCATAACTCATAACATGACGAGGATTATCCATCGAACGATCCGGTTCAATGGTAATTTCTACATCCCCCTCATCTGACACTATTAGTTTTTGTTGAAAGTCCCAAGTATTACCTGCCTTACAATACCCTACAAACCAATGAGCCCCTCTTTGAGCTGCATAATGAGCCTCTTCTAAATGAAGTTCATCGACGGCATTGCTTTCACAAATTTGACTAATACGAAGCCCCATAAAGGCTAAGAGCAATAATAAGGACATCGTAAGTATAGCTACATATGTAATAAAGCCCGCATTATGGGCTCCTCCGTTCATGGCTTGTCTCCTCATTATCTTTATACCAATCATAAACAGCACTCTGCCCTATAGCGACCTCATACAGAGCTAATCCACCATATCCGCTAGTATAGAGCTTATTATTAGTAAAGCGATTATTAATGTACCATCGCAGATGAACTGTTTTATTATTATCTAGACTAAATGGGTGTTCCTGCGTATACCCTACATTACGCTTATCTCTTGTTCCTATGATGCGACTACCACTTACGGGTTGTAGGCTACCATCCGTGAGTTTTCTGTAAAGAGCATGTCTTTGTACGGTCAAGGTCGTACGCTTTGTATCATGAATATATAAGCTTATATTCTTATCCTCTACGGTAACCTCTACAGGATTCCATATCATTTGAGCTACCACCATACGCCGTGTATAACGACCATCCTCCATCATCGCTACGCTATCTAGTAATTTGGCGTCCCACATAACCGCATAGAATACAATGCCTAAGAGCAAGGTAAGGACGATAACAGAAATCGTCATACTAATAAGGGTCGAGTACAATATAAAGCCTTCATGATTAACTTTGCCATTCATCGTATTTCCTCCAAATCAATGGATAGTGAATAGACAACCGTTTCATTATCTATGGCCTCTACCGTTAAACGTTGTAGTGAAATGCCCTTCACTACTACGGGCTCCACGTATGTTTTATAAGTAATAGCCGCATTTGGACTCATAATAAATTGAGAATTATGTACGCCTGTTTGAAGTGTTCCCGTTTCATAATATGCTGCTTTACCTTCCTCTACATACGTTATAGTATCTTGCAATATATGGTCCCAATAATAAGCCTTATATATCGTGAGCGTTGCCATCCAGAACACAGATAATACAATAGGTAACATAAACATAATAATAGCTGCCGAGATTAAAGCATCGCCATACATAAAACCGTCAGTGTACTTCTTCCCATCTGATACGTCCCGTTTGCACCGATACCCATATGCGATTTTTCTCACCACTTTCACGATCTGTCAGAACAATTTCTGTCCCGTCATAAGGTAAACCAAGAGCCGAAAAGGAAATAACTGTCATAGACCTTGTGTTCTCAATAGTAGGAGGTAATGATATATTAACCGTATGATGATTGGCATCTTCTTCAATAGTGTAACTATCCTTATTTAATATGAAGAGCATTCTACCTTTCCCATTTGACTTATGTCCAAGCATGGACCAAAGCTGAACCTTTTTTAGCATATACACAACCTCTTGAGTAGCTCCATTTAGAGTATACCGACTAGGTGTTGTCACAATGGGTAAGGCAATAGATATGAGAAGTAATACTAAACTTATGGTAATCATCCACTCAGCTAGTAAGGAGCCTAACTGGCCATCTATAGGTTGTACCTTAGCCATTGGTATATTACCTCCATATATAGACCACCATGCAAGGCGCACCAACCTCCAAAGCATAGAAAGGGACCAAATGGAATGTATCGATTACGATAACCTGTTAGTAAGAGATAGAGAGAACCAACACAAAAGGCTACGTAAAAGAAACATACAATCTCCCATGGCGTAAGCCATGTGGCAATGGCAGAAAACCATTTCACATCACCAAGTCCAAAGCCATTATGACTCATTAGACGAAGACCATATGTAATAGCCCCTACACTCATAACACTTAATAGGGTTATTAACATAGATTTATCGTTTATATAGCTATATATAATTCCACCTAGTACAAGGGCCATAGCCCCTTCATCAGGCAATATATAGTAATGCATATCGATGGTAGCACCTGCTATGATGATGAGTGAAAACGCAGCATACAAAGCAACGTGAATAAAGGATATTGCCTTCAATGATAATAGAATAGGTAACACTACAGATGCTATATATACGATGAGTCCTATTACATAACTAGTCCCTTTCATACCTTGTCCTTCCATATATTAAGTACCTTTAATCGATGCCAATACCAGGCAATCAATATGTATGTGCCTAATAAATACTATATGTCGATTAAATTAAACACTATATGTTGATTAAATTAAACACTATGTACCTAATAAACAGTATGCCCATTAAATAATACATACCTGTCGATTAAGGTACACTAGGTGCTGTTACAACTACAGCTTTTGCAGTACCACCGCTAACAGCTTCATAGGTAATGGTATATTCTTTACCTTTTGCTGTCTTAACATGTTCAGTCAAATACCCTTCTTTATAAAGGTTTTCAACTGTTGGTGGTGTATCAACGTTCTTGTCGATCATGTAGAGCTGGGTGGCATTTTTAATAATTTGAATATCTGCCGTTTCTTTTGCAGATCGGGCTCTATCTGCGGCAGATAAGAACTGCGGCATCGCAATGGCTGCTAAAATAGCGATGACTGCAACGACAACCATTAATTCTACAAGGGTAAACCCACCTTTTCTCGACTTGTTAAGTCCTTCTCGAACACGACCTATATGTAATCGCTCTACTATCCATTGTCCACACATTTCTAATCGATGATTTATGCCATGAACCATATGTATAACGGAACTCATAATATCCTCCTTTTACATTATTTAATATAATTCGATGCTATTTAATACTGGTAAAATGATGTCTATTGTCCTCCTAGTTTGGCAATAGACGTAAATAAGGGATACATAACAGAAACGACTAATACGGCTACACCAATGCCCATGACGGTTAATAATATAGGTTCTAATAATCGCTCTAAGCGAGCAATATATTTTGAAAGTATAGACTCATAGTAGTGACCACAATGGTTTAACATCTTTACTAACTCACCGCTTTCTTCCCCAATAGAAACCATTTGCCATATAAAATCATTCCCTATATGACCATTGCGTAAACTTTCTTCAAAAGAATGGCCAGTTAATAGTTTTGCCTCTACCTGCTCACTACATTTAGTGCCATATAGATTGCCCCATAAGGGACGAGTAATGTTCATGGTATGAATAATCGAAATCCCCGAGTCTAGCAACAGAGCCCACACCTTCAACATGCTCGTATAGTACACACAAGTACTCCATTGGTATCGGTGAGCCAACTGCCAAAGCCAACGATGTACTTTACATCTCATACTATGCTGCTTATAAGCAAATACTATTGAACCTATTACAACACTATGTATACCTATTACCATCAAAGGATGAGCCTTTAACCCTTGTCCTAATGCAAAGAGGGCTCGTGTCATCACTGGTAATGTAATATGCATAGTAGTAAAAACCTTCTCAAAGGATGGAATGATAAACAAGATGGTAACGAGAAAGAATACGTTCATCATGAGAAGAAGAAATATAGGATAAGAAATAGCACTCATAACCTTTTGCCGGAGTTGTCGTTCCCAATCGTAGTGACGTGAAATGTATTGTAAGCTTTCACCTAAGGTGCCTGCTGCCTCTCCACTTTCTAGTAGTGCTAAGGCTATAGCAGGACAACCTTCACTACGTAATGCTTGCGATAAGGTTTGGCCCCTCTCAATCGATTCATAGAGGGCTGTATATAGCAAACCTCGTTTTCCCTGACAGAGTAACTGTAAAGCCCTTCGTAAAGGCACACCAGACTCTATCAGTAATCCTAGTTGATAGGTTACATCGACCACCATAGAATGATTCCATTTATATTTCTTCTTTTCTACTTGTAAAGATATTCTATAAATCTTGTATCCATCGCGTTTTAGCCGTGTTGCAATCTCCTGTTCTGAATCGCCCCACATCACCCCTTTTTCTGTTTCATTATTCTCATTTTTTACGACATATTCATAAGCCTCCATGTATTCACCTACGATAATTGTTGATCTAATAGCGTATGTAGTTGTTGTTGAGAGCCATATTGTGCCTTCACATCTCGCACAGCCATTTCTAGTGTTTTCATAGGTAATTGTGTTTCTTGAATAGAAATAATTTGAGGTTCCTTACGAGTGCGTATTAAATTTGCTACTGCATGGGTATTTAGTAAAATATCACGAATCGTAATGAACTTTTTATTCCACCTAAGTAGTCGCTGACATATAACGGCACGTAACACTTGAGATATTTGACTGCGTACCTCTTCTTGTTGCTCTCCTGGAAAAAGAGATATCATACGATGAACAGCCATTACAGCCCTTTGTGTATGCATAGTAGCCATCACAAGATGCCCCGTCTCTGCCGCATGAAGTGCAGCCTCCAAGGTTTCGCGATCGCGAAGTTCTCCTACCATAATGACATCTGGGTCCTCCCGCAAGGCATCTCGAATACCGTCAGACATAGACTTAATATCAGCACCTAATTGCCTTTGATGAATTAAAGATCTTTTAGGCTTAAATTCAAACTCGATAGGGTCTTCTAAGGTTATGATATGACGCTCCATTGTCTGATTAATATAATCAATACAACAAGCTAAGGTGAAGCTTTTACCACTGCCCGTAGGACCACAGACGAGCAATAAACCATCATGGGCCTCACATAATTTTTGTAGCAGTTGCCCTTCACTGTTATCATCTAACGAAAGTTGTTGATGACAGAGTAAGCGCAAAGTACCACATATGGTTTGATTAGCCCGATATAGATGAACGCGAATGCGCACACCACAACAAGAGCATGCTTCATCAATGGATTGCCATTCGTAGGAGGCTATACCACATCGCCGTAAAATATCTTCGATTAAGTCTGTCGTACACACAAAGCTAGTAGCCTTCAATCCATCACCATGTCGCAAGTATATAGGCTGTCCACATTGTAGATGAATATCTGTGGATGATAACTGTATTGCTTGTTCTACAATAGTTTCTAAACTTTCACTATTACAGCATGAGTCCACAACGATGCACCTCCTCAATAGATGTAACATGCTGAGATACGGCCTCACGGGCAGAATCCTCTAATGATAGTAATACATGTGTTTCTAATTGGTCCCAACAGGCCGAATTAGCTGGAATCTCTAAAAATTCAAAGAGTGCTGTCCGCCCATGATACGCTGTACCATCGAATTTTCTAACTAGCCGTTGTGCAATAGCCCCCATTAAGGTAGCTCGAATTAAATATGGTTCTACCCCCATATCCATGAGCCGCGTTACTACGCCCATAGCAGTATTTGTGTGAATGGTAGACAATACGCGATGTCCCGTTAAAGCAGCTTTAACGGCGAGCTCTGCAGTCTCCTTATCTCTAATCTCACCAATCATAATCGTATCGGGATCTTGGCGTAGTACAGATCTAAGGCCTTTTGCAAAGGTAAAGCCAATCTTCTCATTGATAGCAATTTGGATGGCCCCTTTAATTTCAGCCTCTACGGGGTCCTCTAGACATATGAGCTTTGTTTCCTTTAAATTTAACATGCGGAGCATGGCATATAGAGTAGCCGTCTTGCCACTGCCCGTAGGCCCACAGATGAGCAATAAGCCATAAGGACGTTTTAGTAATTGCCCGATGTGTTCAAAAATATCTGTACGCATGCCTAAAGCTTTAAGGTCTTTATGACTGCCCTCATTGCCCATAAGGCGACAGACTAAAGTCTCGCCGTATAAGCTGGGCAATGTAGATACACGCATTGTTATGGCTTTATCTTTATGACTCCAAGCCCAACGGCCGTCTTGAGGCAATCTTTTCTCACTAATATCTAATGAACTACAAACCTTGATGCGATTAATAATAAGCTCCGCATCTTCATTAGATACTGTCATGTAATTTTGTAACAGTCCATCTTGTCGTAGTCGAACATGCACACCACTTTTAACAGGATCAAAGTGAATATCGCTCACATGATGTTCTAAGGCATACAAAATAATATCGTCTAATGTCACGTCTACATACATGGTCACCTCCAATACCTTGCGGTATGTTTTTACCTCACACTAGCGTATGGCGTTATAGGTTTCGACATCATCCCCAAAATTCCTTTTTTATTTTTAAAAATCCACGAAGCGAAAACTTTTCTATTTTTGAGTATACAAAAAAGGCGCCCCGAAGGGCGCCCTTATTGGACTATTAGATATAACGTATCTTATTTTAAGTTATAGAATACGTCATTACCTTTATATTGAGCTGTTTCATATAACATTTCTTCAATGCGAAGCAATTGGTTGTATTTTGCTACACGTTCGGAGCGAGCTGGTGCACCAGTCTTAATTTGACCAGCATTTACAGCTACAGCAATGTCAGCGATGAATGTATCTTCTGTTTCGCCAGAGCGATGAGATACTACGCAAGTGTAACCAGCGCGTTTAGCAAGTTCCATAGCATCGAAAGCTTCAGTGAGGGTACCAATTTGGTTAACTTTTACAAGAATAGAGTTACCTACACCAAGCTCAATACCACGAGCTAAGCGTTTTGTGTTAGTTACGAATAAATCGTCACCAACGAGCTGTACGCGGTCGCCAAGACGATCTGTTAATACTTTCCAGCCTTCCCAATCTTCTTCAGCAAGACCATCTTCGATGGATACGATTGGGTATTTGCCTACTAAGTATTCGTAGAAGTCTACCATTTCAGCAGCTGTTTTAACTTTGCCTTCGCCAGCTAAATTGTATTTGCCATCTTCATAGAATTCAGAAGATGCAGAATCAAGAGCCAATTTGAAGTCTTTACCAGGTTCATAACCAGCTGCTTTAATAGCTTCGCAGATTACTTCCAATGCTTCTTCGTTGGATGCCAAGTTAGGAGCGAAGCCACCTTCGTCACCTACTGCAGTGCTTAGACCTTTGCTATGAAGTACGGATTTCAATGTATGATATACCTCTGCACAGCTGCGAAGAGCTTCAGCAAAGGATTCAGCGCCTACAGGCATGATCATGAATTCTTGAATATCTACGTTGTTATCCGCATGTGCACCACCGTTCAAGATATTCATCATAGGAACTGGCAATTCTTTTGCGTTGAAACCACCAAGGTATGCAAACAATGGCAAATCTAAGGATTCAGCTGCTGCACGAGCTACTGCCATAGATACACCAAGGATTGCGTTAGCACCAAGGTTAGATTTATTATCTGTGCCATCTAATTTCAACATCAAGTTATCGATTGCCACTTGTTCTGTAGCATCATAACCGATAAGTGCAGGGCCGATTTTAGCATTTACATTGTCGATAGCTTTTAAAACACCTTTACCAAGGTAACGGGATTTATCGCCATCGCGCAATTCTACGGCTTCAAACATACCAGTAGAAGCACCAGATGGAACAGCTGCTGTAGCAATAGTGCCATCTTCTAAACATACTTCAACTTCCACAGTTGGGTTACCGCGGGAATCTAAAATTTCTCTTGCAATGACTTGTTCAATTACTGCCATTTTATCACCTCATAAATCTAATGTGGAGTTATTAAAAATCTTCCACCGCTATGTATCGATTAGGTCTAACTGTAGTGAAAGTTAGACCTCAAAATTATGCTTTATGTACTAAACTATGTCCTGTCATGGCACTTGGTTGTTCTATGCCAGCCAAGTCTAATAATGTAGGAGCAATATCACATAATTTACCAGCTTCTAATGTAGCTGTTTTTAGTGTGTCACTCATTAAAATTAAAGGAACTAAGTTTGTAGTATGCGCCGTATGAACTTTACCAGTTTCATGATTAACCATGAGCTCAGCATTACCATGGTCTGCCGTAATTAACAAGTGACCATTCTTACTGCGTATAGCCTCAACAATACGACCTAAGCAAGTATCAACTGCTTGAATTGCTTTAACAGCTGCTTCAAAGCTACCTGTATGACCGACCATATCTGGATTTGCAAAGTTTAAGATGATCATGTCATACGTTTCATCTTGAATAGCTTGTACAACTTTATCAGTCACTTCATAAGCGCTCATCTCAGGTTGTAAATCATAGGTCGCCACTTGAGGAGATTTCACGAGAACGCGGTCCTCACCTTCAAATGGTTCCTCTTTACCACCGTTGAAGAAATACGTTACATGAGCATATTTTTCTGTTTCAGCAATGCGCAGTTGACGATAACCACCAGTGCTTAGTACTTCGCCTAATGTTTCAGCCAAGGTATCTTTTTCGTATACGATATGAACTGGCAAACCATCTTCGTACTTGGTCATTGTCGCCATATACAAGGACAGTTGTTCTCGTTTAAAACCATCAAAGTCAGGCAACACTAAGGCTTTTGTAAGCTCACGTCCACGGTCTGGACGGAAGTTACAGAAGATAACTGCATCTCCATCTTTGATAGTCCCTTCAGCATCAATGACTGTAGGAAGAACAAACTCATCAGCTGTATCTTTGTCGTAAGACTGTTGCACTGCTTCACAAGCTGATGTGGCTCTTTCACCTTGACCATTTACAATCGCATTGTAAGCAAGTTCCACACGGTCCCAACGATTATCACGGTCCATTGCATAGTAACGACCGCTCACGGTAGCGATCTTGCCACAGTTTAGCTCTGCCATATACGCTTCTAAGTCCTCTAAATAACCTTGCGCACATTGAGGAGCTACGTCACGACCATCTAGCAAGGCATGTACATAAACATGCTCAATACCATGATCATGAGCCCCTTTAATGACTGCCTTAATGTGATCTAAGGAGCAATGTACATTGCCATCAGATACTAGGCCGATAAGATGTAAGCTTTGTTTTTTAGCAACTTCATATAGTTCCTTCATAACAGGACGATTATAAAACTCGCCAGATTCAACGTCTTTAGTAATACGAGTTAAATCTTGATACACGATACGCCCAGAGCCAAGGTTTAAATGGCCGACTTCAGAGTTCCCCATTTGACCTTCTGGAAGGCCTACCGCAAGCCCTGATGCTTCTAATTTTGTATGTGGATACGTATCCCATAATTGATTAAAACAGAGCGGCTTCGCCTGTACTACAGCATTGGTTGTATCTGATTGATCTCCCATGCCAAAGCCATCTAAGATGACTAGCATTACGGGAGCCTCTAATTTAGCCATTTCTAACCTCATATTAAGCGCTTACTTGATTCGCCGCTTTAATAATATCAATAAATTCATCAACTACTAGGGATGCACCGCCTACAAGAGCACCGTCAATATTTGGTTCTCCTAGGATTTCTAGTGCATTTTCAGATTTAACGCTACCGCCATACTGGATACGCAAGGCATCAGCGGCGTCATCATCATATAAAGAACGAATGTAATCGCGAATGGCTTTACACACCTCTTCAGCTTGTTCAGCTGTTGCGGTCTTGCCAGTACCAATAGCCCAAATTGGTTCGTACGCAATAATGAGTTGACTCACTTGTTCTTTAGGAATATCAGCCAATGCCCCTTTTAGTTGAGACGTAATCCAATCAAGAGTTTGGCCTGCTTCACGTTGTTCTAAACTTTCACCAACACAGACAATAGGGTTTAAATTATGATGGAATGCACTCTTAATTTTGGCATTTACCGTCTCATCTGTTTCGCCATAATATTCGCGGCGCTCAGAATGACCGATAATGACATAATTAACGCCTACCTCTGTAAGCATAAGTGGTGAAATTTCACCAGTGAACGCACCAGCATCATGATAATCCATAGTTTGTGCGCCTACCTCAATCGCTGTGTTACGCGTCAGCGCTACAGCACGCTCAATAGCTGTGAAAGGAGGGCAAACAACTACATCACAGGATAATTCCATATCTTGTAACACGCTGTTAAACG
>ENA-OWNK01000748-OWNK01000748.1-metagenome-genome-assembly--contig:-NODE-748-length-14952-cov-48.854937_pt1 | contig 14952 bp, 11 predicted proteins | sample MGYA00245343_ERZ651121 | MGnify/ENA primary metagenome ERZ651121 (study PRJEB26857, sample SAMEA4031775) | metagenome | biome: human; feature: oral; material: saliva | place: Philippines | collected 2014... | reverse complement strand
AAAGACAACGCGGAACTTGCTGCTTTTACGGGCGATTTTATTGACGGCCATGGGGGCTTTACTCCGGAGATTGGATGGTGATATGAAGATTGATATCCGTTGACTGAATCTTACTTTATTTGGATATGGAAAGAAAAGGGTAATGAGAAAAAAGAGGATAGCTGAGTTGAAACAATATCAATTGCGACTACTGAAAAATGTGAAAATCTTAATTGAACGCGTGTTTACATTGGAACAAGTTCCCGAAGCTCTCCGCTTAAGATAGCTTATTTATTTTTAGATTCTATAAGTGATTGTACAAACAAGAGAAACGGGATTAATAGGCTAAAACACAAGTATTATTAATTTAACATAATATAAATTATGCGAACTATCGTTTTCGTCTGAAAAAGTGTTTTCGCTCTACCCATGGCGGTGGATAACGTCTGACTTTTTCGTTTGGTCGCCAGAATAAGATTTTGGAGACGTCCTTGTTTTGCTTGGTAAGTCGCGCCGTATCAAGCATTTTTATAAGTGATAGCGCGTCAATGCCGATTTGTTCGGCAATGTCCTCAATAAACCGGATAGGAAGTCGCAGACGGTCGCGTCGGTATTGGCTGATTCGTGTCGGCTCTACTTGCCAGCGTTGAGATAAAGCATAGTCAGACAGGATAAAAAGCCTGTTTTTGATTTGGTCGATGAGTTCAGATTGTGTTGCCATGATAAGCCCCTTTCCGGAGCTTATTTTAATTCAATGAGCAAACGCTCTCTATTTGAGCGTTTGCTCCTTATTTTGTAGGTTTGTTTCTTCGAGTTTGTCTAGTTCGATAAATTCTATTTCTCCTAGATTTTCACCTGATAAAGAACAAACCCTGTATTTTGCGTGTGTGGATATTATATCTTCATAGCATTTTTGGTTTGATTTTTGTCCGTATTCGTATCCGTATAGCCAGCTTATTAGTAAGCAAACGGCGAAAATTAGGATTTTTAATGCCTTTTTGAGCATTATTTTCCCTTTATATCTATTTCGCCGTCGTCGTTTATGAATGCTCTTTTTAAGGCTTCGTTTAGCAGCATATGCGCTAGTTCGCTGTCTCTGAGTGGCTCTCTTCCTAGTTGTATCAGTTTTTTATTTGCTGCTACGGCTATCTGTCTGATTTTTTCTTCCTGATCGTCTTTGATTCTTAGTGCTTTCATTTTTCATATTCCTAAAATCTTTTATGCAATATAAAACAATGCTTTGGGTGTTAACAAGTAATTTGTTGTTGACTTAATGTGTTAACGCGTTAATATATCGGAAATTTGTTAACGCGTTAACGCGTTAATTTGACGTGTTGTAAAAAAGGTCAAAACATGAAAAACCAACGTAGCGCAAAAGTAATACAGGAAAAAGCGGGCTGGCGGGTTGAGTGTCGTGAACATGATATTTTGCTCCATACGCTTTATTTTGATCTTCGATCTGAAGTTTTAGCCATTACGCGTGCAGAAATGTGGGTGGCTGTGGGTGTAGCTCTGTCTGTTTCATACGGTGCGCCTAAGCAAGATTTGGGGTGTATCGATGAGTAATTTAGGGGCTTGGGATAATCCCCCCCCCCTATCTAACAGGGGGGGTCGAGATTTGAAAACTTTGGGCGAACTAACGTCAGAATCTTTGGAAACCGTTGTTTTAAATCAGGAATATGAACGATACGAAACAGCCGTAATCGATTTTGACGGAAATTTGAAAGTTATCCCGCTCCGTCGTGGGCTGGGGAACACGGCTTTTATCGACACGCTAAGTTTCACGTTTAAAGACAAATCGGTTGTAGGCTTTGCGCCCGAATTGCTTGCGCTGGGAATCCCCTCACCTGTAACCGATTTTGACGTGATGAAAAACTGGTCAGAAATTGCAGAATGGATTTTCGGATTCGGTATTAGCTCCTCTGTTCCCGTCGGCAAGGGTCGGTTTTATGACGAAAGATGGGAGATGTCGGTTGAAGGTGTTTTGTACGGTCAAGCATACATTGGCGGTCAGAATGCCACGATACTGATTGAGTTGACAGGCAAAGGGTGTACTGCTGCTAAAGACGGTTGGGAAAATCGTCTATATCGGTTTCTGAATGAGCACGCATACAGTCCACGTATAACACGTTGCGACGTAGCAAAAGATTTTTATAGCGAAGAAATAAGTCCTGATACAGCATGGGAAGCCTATCAGAAAGGCGAATTTGATAAACGCGGTAAGCGTCCGCTGGTGGCGCAAATCGGCTCTGATTGGCTTAATGGAACGGATAACGGCAAGACGCTCGGTGTTGGATCTAAAAATTCTTCTTGCTATTGCCGAATCTATGATAAGGCAAAGGAACAGGGGGATACATCGGGGATATTTTGGACAAGATTTGAACTTCAGTTTATGGGCAAAAACTGTCTGATTCCTCTCGATATATTGCTTAATCCTGGGCAATTTTGGGGCGGTGCTTTTCCAATTTGTGAGCGTTTGCAGGATTTTGGTTCAGCTAATCGTTATTTGTCGTCTGAAAAGCGTATTCAGATTTCGATTGATCGTGTTCAAGAGGTTGCATCTAATCAAGCCGGTCGTGCTGTGAATATGATGATTCAGTTGGGTATGTCGCCTGAAGAGATTGTTGAGCGTCTAAGGCGCAAAGACGGCGCATTGCCTGAGCGTGTGAATCCTGCCTCTTATTCGGTTGAGTACGCATTGAGTGCAAGACGTCATTATATGCAGTTTATTCATGACGAGTATGAAGGTTCTATCGAATTGGATTTGATGGACGAGTACGGAATGGTTCTTCAAGGGTTGGGAAATGATTAAAGGTGTTGAGTGTAATAGGAAGATTTATCCGTGCATTTTAGTTGATGACGAATTGCATGATTTTTATGTTTTCAGGCGTGTTTTGATTTGTCTATCAGTGAGCCAATTTGCTGAATTTAAAGGTGTATCTGACAAAGATAATGATGAATTTGAATATATGGTTCATTTGGGAATTAAATACGCACTTAATTTAAATTGTTTTGCATATCATTGCGATAAAGATGGTCGATTGATGTGTATTTTTAGTCCAAAAGCCTAATAAGGCAGGAAGGTAATTTGATATGAAAATGTTCGCTAAAGTTCAAGGCTTAAAACGTTCAAAGGGTGTCATGAATGACACAGGTAAGGCATACGATTCTACAACGGTCTATGTTGAATTTCCGTTTGCACGAAACAATCCCGATATGCGCGGTTCTGCAACTGAGCCGATGAAGTTCGGCACTTCTGAAAATTTCGATAAATTCAACGGTATCCCTTTGCCGTTTGAAGCGGAAATCGACATTGAAGTACAGACTAATGGTAATCGTGTTCAGAATGTGATTGTCGATATTCAGCCTGTTTTGAATAAAAAAGACAATACTCCGCAAAAATAATTTTAGGGCTGTCCGCTTGCCCTAGAAAGCGGATTTTATTAACTTTTTGAGGTAAAACTATGAAACTCGCAAATTTGAAAAAAGTCGCCGTTGGCGCAACTCTGGCAACCGCTTCTGCTTTGACTATGGCCGAAGGTATTGGCGACGTGTCAGCCAGTATTACGGGTGAGCTTGCAAAAGTTGCTCCGGTAGTAACTGCTGTGGGTGTTGCTTTGATTGGTGTTTACGTGCTGATTAAAGCTTTCCGTTTGGTTTCAAGCTTCCTGCGCGGTTAAAAAACAGGGGGCAATATGGGTGCGCGTGTCGGATTGCAATGCTTTCAGTCAGCTGAAACGGCTACTGATTATGTCGTTTCTCAGATTGTCCCCGTTTTGCATTCGGAGGGCTATTTGATAGCCCCTCGGAAGCAAGGCAAAGACTGGTTTGTCGGGGCTGAAAAGGTTGTTTTAAATTTTCCTGAGTGTTCGATTTTGGAACAGATGGGGTATGGATCACAAATTGCTACGCCCTTTGTGCTTGTTTTTGTGATTATGTTTTGTTTCAAAATTGTAGCTCGTTTTATAAATTCTTCAGGTGTTTCCGATGGTAACTGATTTTCCATTTTTTGTTGGCTTTCTCGCCACTCTGTCGTTGATTTTTTTGTTTAAGGGGTAATTTATGAAGAAAAATAGTCTAGCGGTCGCAATCGTAGCGGTCGCTTTTTTGTTTCCTGTTCAGTCTTTTGCCGATACTGCAAAAGTCGGAGATGTTACTTGGGGATTTAGAACTGATAAACGCCTCAATGACATGACAAGTCTATGGGAGCCGAAACAAATAGGCATTTTGGATAAAAAAACAGGTATCACGCACATTACTACAATAACAAAAGTGGCCTGTGTCCTAGACCAGTGTCTTTATAGAACTGAGTATCAAGGAACAAAGGGAAAAAAGCAAGAAATGCAAGTCTTTGATATTGAGGACGTTTTACCGAAAAATTCAGGAAATAAAAAAATAAGTATGGGTGACAAGGACGTCGAAGAAAACGCAAAAAAGCTCGGCGTTGATAAGGAAAAGCTGAAAAAGGCTTTAGATGACGAGAACGAATATCAACGGCTTTTGAGGGAAATTCAGGTAAAGAAAGAACAGCAAAGACGTCAAGAAGAGGAAAAGAAAAAAAATCAAAATAATGGAACAACAGGAAACGGTGGCGGGGGCGGTGGCGGTGGCGGAAATTCAGGCGGTGGCGGAAGCAATGGCGGTGGCGGAAGCTCAGGCGGTGGCGGAAGCAATGGCGGTGGAGGTTCAGGTTCTAAAAAGCTGGAATATATTTATATAAACGAACGTACAGGAGCTGTATCAGATACGTATTTAGGCGCTTGTACTGGGACAGATAAGAATGGGTGGGCGCATAGGATAGTTCCTTACGGCGATGGTACAGACTTTTGCCAGATTTATGAGCCTGACGGAAAAGATGGACGGCCATTAGGTTCGGCAGATATTAATAAGGAAAGAGTGTCTAGTCAAGATGGCGATTGTGGACCGGGGTCAAATATGACTTTTGGCAAAAAATCGAACGGCACTTTTTCCGTAGTCTGCACTTATAAACACAAGCCGAAAACAGAAAGTTCAACTGTCGGCTCTACTGGCTCTTCAAGTTCCAATGAAAAGAAAGACGGCGAATCATCAAGCCCTAATGGCTCGTCCGCTGGGGGCGGTGGTGGCGGTGGTCGAAGCGGAGCTGACCACGCCACAACGCCTGACAGCGGAATGCAAGGGGGCGGAAAGAATGGCGGAAGTGGAACAAGTGGAACGACTGGCGGAAGCGGTCAAGATGGAACGACTGGTTCGGGCGGTCAAGGTGGAACGAGCGGTTCTGGCGGTCAAAGTGGAACGAGCGGTTCGGGCGGTCAAAGTGGAACGAGCGGTTCGGGCGGTCAAAGTGGAACGAGCGGTTCTGGCGGTGGTGGTGGCCAAGATTCTGAATTGCCTGAAATGCCTGATTCTCCGTTCGGCAACGGCGATGGTGAGCCAGATTGGGGCGGTCTTAAATCAAATGGCGATTTTGGCACATTTAAGCCGTCATCAGCATTTAATACAGGTGGCGCATGTCCACAAGATATAACTTTAGATTTCGGTCAATTTGGTACCCATCAACTTCCGATGTCTTACGTTTGTATGGCCGTTGAAAAATTGCGCTATGTTTTTATTTTTATGGCTTATTTTTTTTCGGCAATGATGGTTTTTAGAACCGTTAATTCGATGAAAGGATAAAAAATGCCTGCATTTCTTGCTGGTTTATTCCGCGTTCTGATGTCTTATTTGGGCAGGCTTCTTGTAACGTTCCTGCCCTCTTTGAAAACATTGTTTTTCCAAGTCCTTATCGGATTGGGGGTTTCTCTCGTTTCCTATGAGGGTTTGAGTTTCGCAGTTGAGGGAATACTTGACTATATAAAGACAAATTATTTTTCTATGCCTGCCGATTTGGTCGGTCTTTTGGGTCTTGCTGGTATTCCTGAAGCTCTTAACGTTATTTTCGGTGGTTTTTCTTTTTCTTTTGGCATTTGGGCTTCCTATCGCTCACTGAAATTTATTAAGTAGAGGTTTTTATAATGATTACATTGATTACAGGCGTTCCAGGATCTGGTAAAACATTGATGGCCGTTTCAGATTTGGCTAAAAAAATAGATAAAGAATGGGCTGGCCGTAAAATCTTTATTCACGGAATCCCCGAATTGACAATTCCGACTGAGCCTATTCCAGACGGCCACACAATTCAAGACATGCACGTTTGGCTAAAATGGCCTGAAAACAATGGTTCTGTCGTCGTAATTGACGAAGCGCAAAATATCTTTCCGCCACGTTCCGCCGGCTCAAAAACTCCAGAAATCGTAGAGTGGTTGCATGTGCACCGACATTCAGGGGTTGACATTATTTTAATTACGCAAATGCCTGGACGAATTGACAAACAAGTCCGCGATTTGGTCGGGGCGCATTACCACATTCACAAAACACCGCTGGGCGTGCGAATGCGTTATTTTTGGGACTATTGCGAGAATAGCCCGAAATCAGGCATGAAAAACGCTCGGCCAGAAGTCTATAAATTCGACAAAAAAGCCTTTGGCCTTTATAAGTCGGCGGAAATTCACACTAAAGTTAAAACGCCGAAAAGTAGGGTTTTGTACATAATCCCGATTGCCTTTGTAGTGCTGGGCATTTCGTCCTTTATGGGCTATAAATTGCTGACAGGCTTGGGGCAAAAAGAAGAGATTGTTGCAAATAATCAAAATTTGCCTTCGGCTCAAATTGAAAGCCCTCCCCCTCAAGATTTTCATCAGGTGGCCGTGAAAAGTTCGCAGAATGTTGGTAGCTCGGTCGGCCAACAGCTTGCAAGTAGAGAGGAAAGGCATTTGACAGAGGAAATGCTAAAACCGACGGTAGAGGGGCGTGTCGAGTCAAAACCGATTTATGATAATGTCCGCCAAGTGAAGCAGTTGGAGTACCCTGTGGCGTGCATTTCTGGCGGAAATTCGGGCTGTTCTTGCTATTCTTCGCAAGGGTCTGCAATTAAAGAAATTGATAAGAAAACCTGTAATGAGTATGTAAAAAATGGCCTGCCGTTCAACCCGTACAAAGATAAAAAAGTCGAAGTATCAAATGCTGAAGTTATTGAAAAACCATCTGTCAGTAAGCCTGATTCTTCGGTTTTAGTAATGGGCGGGAAATCTCAGCAAAACTTGATGTATGACGGCTATGTTGAGGCCGGAAAGGAATTCGGTCAGAATGGCGGTGTCGTGGGGTCAAATTAGAAGTGAAGGTCGTTTGTTTTCAGACGGCCTTTTTATTTAGGAATTGAATTTTTAGGTGTCAAGGGGGAAGTTTTGTAAAGATTGGGAGTGCTTTTTTCCCAATCTTTATGAATACCCCCTTGACACCTAAAAGTTCAATAAACACGCTTGTGGTAGGTGGGCTGGAAGGGTTTTATTTCCTGCCCGCCTGCCACGTGGCGAACGCCCCCGGAGGGTCGCCGAAGGCAAAACCTATTAGATAAGAAACTTATATTTTTTAGGAGGGGGGGGGCACTCCCCACAGCACCGGCTTGGTCGAAGACCAAGAGGGTATAAAATTGGACAAAATAATAAATTATGCGAACTATCGTTTTCGTCTGAAAAAGTGTTTTCGCTCTACCCATGGCGGTGGATAACGTCTGACTTTTTCGTTTGGTCGCCAGAATAAGATTTTGGAGACGTCCTTGTTTTGCTTGGTAAGTCGCGCCGTATCAAGCATTTTTATAAGTGATAGCGCGTCAATGCCGATTTGTTCGGCAATGTCCTCAATAAACCGGATAGGAAGTCGCAGACGGTCGCGTCGGTATTGGCTGATTCGTGTCGGCTCTACTTGCCAGCGTTGAGATAAAGCATAGTCAGACAGGATAAAAAGCCTGTTTTTGATTTGGTCGATGAGTTCAGATTGTGTTGCCATGATAAGCCCCTTTCCGGAGCTTATTTTAATTCAATGAGCAAACGCTCTCTATTTGAGCGTTTGCTCCTTATTTTGTAGGTTTGTTTCTTCGAGTTTGTCTAGTTCGATAAATTCTATTTCTCCTAGATTTTCACCTGATAAAGAACAAACCCTGTATTTTGCGTGTGTGGATATTATATCTTCATAGCATTTTTGGTTTGATTTTTGTCCGTATTCGTATCCGTATAGCCAGCTTATTAGTAAGCAAACGGCGAAAATTAGGATTTTTAATGCCTTTTTGAGCATTATTTTCCCTTTATATCTATTTCGCCGTCGTCGTTTATGAATGCTCTTTTTAAGGCTTCGTTTAGCAGCATATGCGCTAGTTCGCTGTCTCTGAGTGGCTCTCTTCCTAGTTGTATCAGTTTTTTATTTGCTGCTACGGCTATCTGTCTGATTTTTTCTTCCTGATCGTCTTTGATTCTTAGTGCTTTCATTTTTCATATTCCTAAAATCTTTTATGCAATATAAAACAATGCTTTGGGTGTTAACAAGTAATTTGTTGTTGACTTAATGTGTTAACGCGTTAATATATCGGAAATTTGTTAACGCGTTAACGCGTTAATTTGACGTGTTGTAAAAAAGGTCAAAACATGAAAAACCAACGTAGCGCAAAAGTAATACAGGAAAAAGCGGGCTGGCGGGTTGAGTGTCGTGAACATGATATTTTGCTCCATACGCTTTATTTTGATCTTCGATCTGAAGTTTTAGCCATTACGCGTGCAGAAATGTGGGTGGCTGTGGGTGTAGCTCTGTCTGTTTCATACGGTGCGCCTAAGCAAGATTTGGGGTGTATCGATGAGTAATTTAGGGGCTTGGGATAATCCCCCCCCCCTATCTAACAGGGGGGGTCGAGATTTGAAAACTTTGGGCGAACTAACGTCAGAATCTTTGGAAACCGTTGTTTTAAATCAGGAATATGAACGATACGAAACAGCCGTAATCGATTTTGACGGAAATTTGAAAGTTATCCCGCTCCGTCGTGGGCTGGGGAACACGGCTTTTATCGACACGCTAAGTTTCACGTTTAAAGACAAATCGGTTGTAGGCTTTGCGCCCGAATTGCTTGCGCTGGGAATCCCCTCACCTGTAACCGATTTTGACGTGATGAAAAACTGGTCAGAAATTGCAGAATGGATTTTCGGATTCGGTATTAGCTCCTCTGTTCCCGTCGGCAAGGGTCGGTTTTATGACGAAAGATGGGAGATGTCGGTTGAAGGTGTTTTGTACGGTCAAGCATACATTGGCGGTCAGAATGCCACGATACTGATTGAGTTGACAGGCAAAGGGTGTACTGCTGCTAAAGACGGTTGGGAAAATCGTCTATATCGGTTTCTGAATGAGCACGCATACAGTCCACGTATAACACGTTGCGACGTAGCAAAAGATTTTTATAGCGAAGAAATAAGTCCTGATACAGCATGGGAAGCCTATCAGAAAGGCGAATTTGATAAACGCGGTAAGCGTCCGCTGGTGGCGCAAATCGGCTCTGATTGGCTTAATGGAACGGATAACGGCAAGACGCTCGGTGTTGGATCTAAAAATTCTTCTTGCTATTGCCGAATCTATGATAAGGCAAAGGAACAGGGGGATACATCGGGGATATTTTGGACAAGATTTGAACTTCAGTTTATGGGCAAAAACTGTCTGATTCCTCTCGATATATTGCTTAATCCTGGGCAATTTTGGGGCGGTGCTTTTCCAATTTGTGAGCGTTTGCAGGATTTTGGTTCAGCTAATCGTTATTTGTCGTCTGAAAAGCGTATTCAGATTTCGATTGATCGTGTTCAAGAGGTTGCATCTAATCAAGCCGGTCGTGCTGTGAATATGATGATTCAGTTGGGTATGTCGCCTGAAGAGATTGTTGAGCGTCTAAGGCGCAAAGACGGCGCATTGCCTGAGCGTGTGAATCCTGCCTCTTATTCGGTTGAGTACGCATTGAGTGCAAGACGTCATTATATGCAGTTTATTCATGACGAGTATGAAGGTTCTATCGAATTGGATTTGATGGACGAGTACGGAATGGTTCTTCAAGGGTTGGGAAATGATTAAAGGTGTTGAGTGTAATAGGAAGATTTATCCGTGCATTTTAGTTGATGACGAATTGCATGATTTTTATGTTTTCAGGCGTGTTTTGATTTGTCTATCAGTGAGCCAATTTGCTGAATTTAAAGGTGTATCTGACAAAGATAATGATGAATTTGAATATATGGTTCATTTGGGAATTAAATACGCACTTAATTTAAATTGTTTTGCATATCATTGCGATAAAGATGGTCGATTGATGTGTATTTTTAGTCCAAAAGCCTAATAAGGCAGGAAGGTAATTTGATATGAAAATGTTCGCTAAAGTTCAAGGCTTAAAACGTTCAAAGGGTGTCATGAATGACACAGGTAAGGCATACGATTCTACAACGGTCTATGTTGAATTTCCGTTTGCACGAAACAATCCCGATATGCGCGGTTCTGCAACTGAGCCGATGAAGTTCGGCACTTCTGAAAATTTCGATAAATTCAACGGTATCCCTTTGCCGTTTGAAGCGGAAATCGACATTGAAGTACAGACTAATGGTAATCGTGTTCAGAATGTGATTGTCGATATTCAGCCTGTTTTGAATAAAAAAGACAATACTCCGCAAAAATAATTTTAGGGCTGTCCGCTTGCCCTAGAAAGCGGATTTTATTAACTTTTTGAGGTAAAACTATGAAACTCGCAAATTTGAAAAAAGTCGCCGTTGGCGCAACTCTGGCAACCGCTTCTGCTTTGACTATGGCCGAAGGTATTGGCGACGTGTCAGCCAGTATTACGGGTGAGCTTGCAAAAGTTGCTCCGGTAGTAACTGCTGTGGGTGTTGCTTTGATTGGTGTTTACGTGCTGATTAAAGCTTTCCGTTTGGTTTCAAGCTTCCTGCGCGGTTAAAAAACAGGGGGCAATATGGGTGCGCGTGTCGGATTGCAATGCTTTCAGTCAGCTGAAACGGCTACTGATTATGTCGTTTCTCAGATTGTCCCCGTTTTGCATTCGGAGGGCTATTTGATAGCCCCTCGGAAGCAAGGCAAAGACTGGTTTGTCGGGGCTGAAAAGGTTGTTTTAAATTTTCCTGAGTGTTCGATTTTGGAACAGATGGGGTATGGATCACAAATTGCTACGCCCTTTGTGCTTGTTTTTGTGATTATGTTTTGTTTCAAAATTGTAGCTCGTTTTATAAATTCTTCAGGTGTTTCCGATGGTAACTGATTTTCCATTTTTTGTTGGCTTTCTCGCCACTCTGTCGTTGATTTTTTTGTTTAAGGGGTAATTTATGAAGAAAAATAGTCTAGCGGTCGCAATCGTAGCGGTCGCTTTTTTGTTTCCTGTTCAGTCTTTTGCCGATACTGCAAAAGTCGGAGATGTTACTTGGGGATTTAGAACTGATAAACGCCTCAATGACATGACAAGTCTATGGGAGCCGAAACAAATAGGCATTTTGGATAAAAAAACAGGTATCACGCACATTACTACAATAACAAAAGTGGCCTGTGTCCTAGACCAGTGTCTTTATAGAACTGAGTATCAAGGAACAAAGGGAAAAAAGCAAGAAATGCAAGTCTTTGATATTGAGGACGTTTTACCGAAAAATTCAGGAAATAAAAAAATAAGTATGGGTGACAAGGACGTCGAAGAAAACGCAAAAAAGCTCGGCGTTGATAAGGAAAAGCTGAAAAAGGCTTTAGATGACGAGAACGAATATCAACGGCTTTTGAGGGAAATTCAGGTAAAGAAAGAACAGCAAAGACGTCAAGAAGAGGAAAAGAAAAAAAATCAAAATAATGGAACAACAGGAAACGGTGGCGGGGGCGGTGGCGGTGGCGGAAATTCAGGCGGTGGCGGAAGCAATGGCGGTGGCGGAAGCTCAGGCGGTGGCGGAAGCAATGGCGGTGGAGGTTCAGGTTCTAAAAAGCTGGAATATATTTATATAAACGAACGTACAGGAGCTGTATCAGATACGTATTTAGGCGCTTGTACTGGGACAGATAAGAATGGGTGGGCGCATAGGATAGTTCCTTACGGCGATGGTACAGACTTTTGCCAGATTTATGAGCCTGACGGAAAAGATGGACGGCCATTAGGTTCGGCAGATATTAATAAGGAAAGAGTGTCTAGTCAAGATGGCGATTGTGGACCGGGGTCAAATATGACTTTTGGCAAAAAATCGAACGGCACTTTTTCCGTAGTCTGCACTTATAAACACAAGCCGAAAACAGAAAGTTCAACTGTCGGCTCTACTGGCTCTTCAAGTTCCAATGAAAAGAAAGACGGCGAATCATCAAGCCCTAATGGCTCGTCCGCTGGGGGCGGTGGTGGCGGTGGTCGAAGCGGAGCTGACCACGCCACAACGCCTGACAGCGGAATGCAAGGGGGCGGAAAGAATGGCGGAAGTGGAACAAGTGGAACGACTGGCGGAAGCGGTCAAGATGGAACGACTGGTTCGGGCGGTCAAGGTGGAACGAGCGGTTCTGGCGGTCAAAGTGGAACGAGCGGTTCGGGCGGTCAAAGTGGAACGAGCGGTTCGGGCGGTCAAAGTGGAACGAGCGGTTCTGGCGGTGGTGGTGGCCAAGATTCTGAATTGCCTGAAATGCCTGATTCTCCGTTCGGCAACGGCGATGGTGAGCCAGATTGGGGCGGTCTTAAATCAAATGGCGATTTTGGCACATTTAAGCCGTCATCAGCATTTAATACAGGTGGCGCATGTCCACAAGATATAACTTTAGATTTCGGTCAATTTGGTACCCATCAACTTCCGATGTCTTACGTTTGTATGGCCGTTGAAAAATTGCGCTATGTTTTTATTTTTATGGCTTATTTTTTTTCGGCAATGATGGTTTTTAGAACCGTTAATTCGATGAAAGGATAAAAAATGCCTGCATTTCTTGCTGGTTTATTCCGCGTTCTGATGTCTTATTTGGGCAGGCTTCTTGTAACGTTCCTGCCCTCTTTGAAAACATTGTTTTTCCAAGTCCTTATCGGATTGGGGGTTTCTCTCGTTTCCTATGAGGGTTTGAGTTTCGCAGTTGAGGGAATACTTGACTATATAAAGACAAATTATTTTTCTATGCCTGCCGATTTGGTCGGTCTTTTGGGTCTTGCTGGTATTCCTGAAGCTCTTAACGTTATTTTCGGTGGTTTTTCTTTTTCTTTTGGCATTTGGGCTTCCTATCGCTCACTGAAATTTATTAAGTAGAGGTTTTTATAATGATTACATTGATTACAGGCGTTCCAGGATCTGGTAAAACATTGATGGCCGTTTCAGATTTGGCTAAAAAAATAGATAAAGAATGGGCTGGCCGTAAAATCTTTATTCACGGAATCCCCGAATTGACAATTCCGACTGAGCCTATTCCAGACGGCCACACAATTCAAGACATGCACGTTTGGCTAAAATGGCCTGAAAACAATGGTTCTGTCGTCGTAATTGACGAAGCGCAAAATATCTTTCCGCCACGTTCCGCCGGCTCAAAAACTCCAGAAATCGTAGAGTGGTTGCATGTGCACCGACATTCAGGGGTTGACATTATTTTAATTACGCAAATGCCTGGACGAATTGACAAACAAGTCCGCGATTTGGTCGGGGCGCATTACCACATTCACAAAACACCGCTGGGCGTGCGAATGCGTTATTTTTGGGACTATTGCGAGAATAGCCCGAAATCAGGCATGAAAAACGCTCGGCCAGAAGTCTATAAATTCGACAAAAAAGCCTTTGGCCTTTATAAGTCGGCGGAAATTCACACTAAAGTTAAAACGCCGAAAAGTAGGGTTTTGTACATAATCCCGATTGCCTTTGTAGTGCTGGGCATTTCGTCCTTTATGGGCTATAAATTGCTGACAGGCTTGGGGCAAAAAGAAGAGATTGTTGCAAATAATCAAAATTTGCCTTCGGCTCAAATTGAAAGCCCTCCCCCTCAAGATTTTCATCAGGTGGCCGTGAAAAGTTCGCAGAATGTTGGTAGCTCGGTCGGCCAACAGCTTGCAAGTAGAGAGGAAAGGCATTTGACAGAGGAAATGCTAAAACCGACGGTAGAGGGGCGTGTCGAGTCAAAACCGATTTATGATAATGTCCGCCAAGTGAAGCAGTTGGAGTACCCTGTGGCGTGCATTTCTGGCGGAAATTCGGGCTGTTCTTGCTATTCTTCGCAAGGGTCTGCAATTAAAGAAATTGATAAGAAAACCTGTAATGAGTATGTAAAAAATGGCCTGCCGTTCAACCCGTACAAAGATAAAAAAGTCGAAGTATCAAATGCTGAAGTTATTGAAAAACCATCTGTCAGTAAGCCTGATTCTTCGGTTTTAGTAATGGGCGGGAAATCTCAGCAAAACTTGATGTATGACGGCTATGTTGAGGCCGGAAAGGAATTCGGTCAGAATGGCGGTGTCGTGGGGTCAAATTAGAAGTGAAGGTCGTTTGTTTTCAGACGGCCTTTTTATTTAGGAATTGAATTTTTAGGTGTCAAGGGGGAAGTTTTGTAAAGATTGGGAGTGCTTTTTTCCCAATCTTTATGAATACCCCCTTGACACCTAAAAGTTCAATAAACACGCTTGTGGTAGGTGGGCTGGAAGGGTTTTATTTCCTGCCCGCCTGCCACGTGGCGAACGCCCCCGGAGGGTCGCCGAAGGCAAAACCTATTAGATAAGAAACTTATATTTTTTAGGAGGGGGGGGGCACTCCCCACAGCACCGGCTTGGTCGAAGACCAAGAGGGTATAAAATTGGACAAAATAATAAATTATGCGAACTTAAACTGTTATGATGTAAAAGCCTTTTCCACAAATTATGGCCACAACCAAGCCCATGTGCTTCGGCCTTCGCCTTGCAGTAAAACTAAAGTTCGGCAAGCTGAGGCTGTATTCATGCATTCGAGGCCGACTCCGTAAGTTGATAAGGCTGCGGCAATTTTGGGATGCATGAATTGTTGTTTTGCTCCGGTACCGATAATGATGACTTCAGGACAGTTTTCTGCTGCTTCAATTGCCGATAAAAAAATTTGTTCGTTTAATTCTCCGATGGTCGCTTGAGGAATGATGCTAATTTTG
>ENA-OWNK01000739-OWNK01000739.1-metagenome-genome-assembly--contig:-NODE-739-length-15018-cov-4.954822_pt1 | contig 15018 bp, 18 predicted proteins | sample MGYA00245343_ERZ651121 | MGnify/ENA primary metagenome ERZ651121 (study PRJEB26857, sample SAMEA4031775) | metagenome | biome: human; feature: oral; material: saliva | place: Philippines | collected 2014... | reverse complement strand
GGATTTAGATGTATCCGGAGTCTAGGAGGTCGCTAATGCACGTTATTATTTATAGTGTCATCGTGCTTTGTGCGACGATGATTGGAGCCATCACTGGTTTAGGTGGCGGCATTATTATAAAGCCTGCCTTCGATTTTGTGGGGATTGATACCACGAGCATGATTAGTGTGTATTCGACGGTTGCCGTGTTTACGATGTGTCTTGTTTCGATTTATAAAAGAAGTAAGCAAGGATTTCATGTCAAAAAACAAATCGCTTTAGGTCTGGCATTCGGGTCGATTATCGGTGGAAAAATCGGAGATGTGATTTTCCTTCATGCTGTAGACAGTTGGGGAAGCCAGGCAGTAAGTGCGACACAATCGGTGATTCTATTTCTATTACTGGGTGGCATTATTCTGTTCACACTTAATAAGGAACGGATTCGAACGCTAGAAGTGACGAATCTTGTGGCAATTGTGACGATTGGGCTAACAGTCGGTATCGTTTCAGTCTATCTAGGGATTGGCGGAGGACCACTGAATATTGCACTTTTGGTTTATTTCTTCTCGATGAAAGCTAAAGATGCAGCAGCCTATTCGATATTGATGATTTTCTTTGCACAGATTATTAAGATGGGAACCGTCATTCGTGACTTTGAAAAATACAACAATGTCAGTCTCGTGATTTTAGCGATTGCAATTTTTGCGGTACTCGGTGGTTGGATTGGAACGAAAATCCAGTCGAAACTCACGCACGAAGCCGTTGAAAAACTCTATCTAGGCTTGATGGCCATTCTAGTATTGATGACGGCTTTCAATGTATTTAAATTTATCGGATTATAAACAAACTCCCAAGCAGCATAGCTTGGGAGTCATTTTTTTGTTTTATCGGAGAGGAAATCCTCATAAAATTGATGTTCTGTTGATTATGGGAAATCTTACGGATTCTATAATAGCAGTAATGGGGAATGATGCCAAAACGAATTAACGGGAGTTAGGAATGTATTTCTTACTCCCGTTTTTGAGGCTTTGGAGGTGAGAGACTTCGGCTCGAACCGTTATCCCATTACCGCTATTATGAAGAAATCCGTAAGGGTTTGAAATAATCAACAGAAAAATTATTATGCATGGATTTCCTTGTAGACTTCTTGCTTCTTAAGGCCAAGATGTTTTGCGACTGCCTTAATCGCATCTTTTTGCGTAAGGCTTTGATGTTCCATAAACCAGTCAACTTGCTCTGCAATGGATAAAGTAGCGTCTGGGGTCTGTTCTTCTAATGCGCCTGAAAGAGCAGTGGTCACTTCGTCTGGATTTTTAGATCCAATCAAGATGCAACATTCGCCTTTTAATTCTTCTTCGCTTACAAGAACCACGAGTTCTGCGGCTGTTCCGCGAATAAACTCTTCGTAAGTTTTCGTCAATTCACGGCATAAAACGACAGATTGTTGTTCGCCGTAGACGGTTTGAATCGCCGAAAAAGTATCTTTCAATCGAAATGGCGATTCATATAAAATCACAGTCTCGCTATGCGTGCGTAATTGCTCGAGGGCAGCGATTTTTTCTTTCTTTTTACGTGGTAAGAATCCATAGAAATAGAACGGCTGAGGAACAAGGCCGCTTGCAATCAGAGCCGTAATTCCCGCATTCGCTCCGGGAAGAGGAATCACAGGGATACCGACTTCAACGCAGGCTTGTACGAGTTCAAATCCTGGGTCGCTAATCGAAGGGGTGCCGGCGTCACTCACTTGCGCAATGGTTTTTCCTTCTTGCAACCACTCGATAACTTGTGGGATTCTCTCTTGTGTATTATGTTCATGGAAACTCTTTTGTGGAGTCTCGATTTCAAAATGGTTGAGTAACTTTTGCGTATGACGCGTATCTTCGGCAAGAATTAAATCGACGTCCCGAAGAGTATTGACCGCGCGGAAAGTCATATCTTCTAAGTTTCCAATCGGAGTAGGGACAAGGAATAATTTTCCTACGACTTCAGTTCGATAACTCTGTTGTCTCATGAGGGGGTTCTCCTTCTAAATAAATAATGACAGGACGCGTGACTGTGGCGCCAATCGTCTGTAGAAATGTTTCCTTTTTGGGGCGAGAAAATTTCTTGAATGCTGCTTCCGCCTTCATGGCTTCTTGCTTTGTGGCAAATTCTTTCGCGTAGAGCAGCGTCACAGGGGTTCTCACTCTGGTATATTTAGCTCCCTTTCCAGCGTTATGCGTCGCGATTCGTTTTTCTAAATCGACCGTATAACCGGTGTAAAAGGTCTGATCCTTACACAGAAGGACGTACATAAAGAATTGACTCATGCCTCATCCCCCCAGAGGATACTTCTAATCTTTTTGGTATATTCTTGATGCTCATCGAAAACCGTAATCGGTGGTAATACCTTAAGCCCTCCAGGGAGGCCGTCCTTCATTAGTTCAATGAGAACGATATTGCTTTCTTTGCCTTCTTTTGGATAGACAAATTGCACGCGTTTCGCTTCGAGTCGGTGATGTCTTGCCTCGGTTAATATATCCGTGAGGCGGTCGGGCCTATGCACCAGATAGGCTTTTCCTTTCATCTTCAAGAGGCCAGAAATCGTCGAAAATAAGTCAACGAGAGGCAGGTGCACTTCATGACGGGCAATCGTGTAGGCTTCCTTCAAATTGGTTTGATTCGTTTCTTTTACCTTGAAATAAGGTGGATTACACGTAATAAAGTCGACCGAATCTTTCGGGATGATGCCTTTTAACTGACGGATATCCTGATTGATAAACGTGATGCGGTCTTCTAAGCCGTTGAGTTGGTTCGTACGCATCGCCATATCCCATAGCTGTTCTTGGATTTCAACAGCGGTAATGTGATTTTGTGTCTTATGGCTGAGTAAAAATGCCACCGCACCGTTCCCAGAGCAAAGGTCAACAATGGTGGCCTTTCTAGTTTTTGCGATATTGGCAAAGTCAGCTAAAAGGACAGCATCCAGCGAAAATGAGAAGACCTCACGACTTTGAATGATATCGATATTTTCTTTTTCGAGTCGATCGAGTCGCTCATGCGATTTCAATGGGACTTCCTTTTTTATCATTTCCTTCCAACTCCTACGATTACTGTATCCAAAGTGTAACAACAAATCGGGTATGGCGCAAGAAGGGAGACTATAGAAGAAAGTTTCCTTCGAATTCCTACGGATTTATTTATACATTGCTGTAATGGGGTACCGGTTCGAGCCTAGATTTCTCACCTTTAAAGCCTCAAAGCGAATGTACGGAATAAATTCCTACATTCTCTATTTCGCATTTAATACGATTTCCCATTACTGCAAGTATATAATCCGTTGAATTCTACGGAATCTTACAGTGTCATTTTCATTTTGTAGGGAAAAATACTCGTTATACAACTTTAGGTTTAGAGAAGGTTGGAATAAAAATCAACCTTAGGTCCTATGATTTCATCTGTGAAGTTCGGTACACTAAGAATGTAATCAAGAACGAACCGATTTAAGGGGGAAACGAAAATGAATCAAAAAGATAGAATTTTAGAGTTAGTAGACAAAGGAATTATTTCAGCAGAGGAAGCAGTAGTGTTACTCGAAAAAATGGGTGAGAAGGCAAGTGCGAAAGAACAACCCACTTCTAGCCAATTAGACTCAGTCATGGAAGGTGTGGCAAGTGCATTTACTAAATTCTCTGCCAAAAGTGACCAAACAAATGACGCTATCCAAGTGGTGTTGAAGCGCGCGAAGGAAATTGATCGACGCATCGATGAAATCAGAACGGCTGAGCAATTGGATTCGTTAACCGTTGATGAAGAAATGGAACTTGTTCGTTTGCAAGAAGAAGCTGAGCAACTGAATAACCAATATAAGAATTTGTTACAAGAAAAGAAACAAGCCGATGCAAAAGTAAGAGCTGAAAAGAAACAAGAATGGGAAGAAAGCTTTAAGAAAGCGAAGAAGAAAGTGCAAGACACTGACTGGGAAGATAAAACTCGTAGAACAGCGGGAACTATTACTTCATGGGCTGCAAAATTTGCAGACTCAATTGTGACAGCTGTGGGATCAGTCATTCAAAATACAGAAGCGAACATGCCTTACTTAGAAGCCAAAAACGGCAAAAAAGTACCGTATCATTTCCACCAAGTGATTGATGATGCGAGCATTCTCGATTTCAAAGTGGCCAACGGAATACTCCGAGTGAAGACTGTTCCTGGTAACACAATGACGATTGAAGGAAATTGCCGCGTGGCTGCGCAAGACGAAGAGTTTTTCGATGCAGAAGGATTTGTTCGTGACCGCGTGAAGGTGGGCGTAGACGAAGATAAGATTGTCATCAAGAGTGTCAGCAAGCGCGTATACTGCGACTGGACCGTTTCACTTCCACAAAAGGTTTATGACTATGTGGCGATAAAAGGCTTAAACACAACACTTCATTTGAAAGAGTTAGAAGGAAAAGATTATTACTTCGAAGTGGATAATGGAGATATTCGCTTGAAGGATGTCAAAGGGGTTCTTCTTGAAGCAGAAACAGTGAACGGAAATCTTAAATATGAACAACTCGATTTCAAAGATATTGTATCTGAAACGGTGAATGGTAATATTCATCTCGATGGTCAATTCCTTGGAACGAAGCTAGAAGCCGTCACAGGAAATATTAAAGTAGAAGTCGCACATCCAGAAACGAAAAAAATAGACGTTGAAACCGTAAATGGAAATATCAAAATCGCAGTCGCTGAAGAAGTCGGACTTGAAGCCGAAATTGAAACGTCACTTGGTTCGATTCATTTCGATGAAACCGTCTTTGAAGTGATTCGACAAACGAAGGATTTAGCAGAAAGAAGTGCATTGATTCGTAAAACTCGAAACTCAATGACTAGAGTAGTTGCAGAAACTACAACTGGAAATATACAAGTAAATCAGCTACAATCAGATTCAAGTAGCAAGAAAGAAGGATAAACAAAATGAAAAAATTAAGACGCTCGAGAAAGAACAGAGTTGTTTGTGGGGTAATGGGAGGCATTGCGGAATACTTCGATGTAGATCCAACAATTGTCCGCGTACTATTCTTGATTGTTTCTTGGACAGGTTTTCCAGTCTTCCTCTATATATTACTTGCTATCATTATTCCAGAAGAAAGCACTGGGTATTACCGTGATAATAGACGCAGAAATACTTACTATTACACTTCTGGAAGCTCTCGCCCGCGTAAAACAGCGCGCCGTGTAGAAGAAGATGACGACGATTGGAGTGATTTTTAGTGTCAATCACTAAAAAGATTGCCATTAACACATTAGGGTTCTTGGTGATTGCGTGGTTTGTACCACAATTTTACGTTACAAACTGGGTAGCAGCGCTTGTTGCAAGTATCGTTCTTGCGGTACTAAACCTATTTGTTAAACCGATTTTATTCCTTTTAACATTACCAGTAACGATTGTAACATTTGGATGCTTTAGCTTTGTGTTAAATGCGATGATGTTAAGTATGACATCATGGTTTGTAGGACCGGGATTCTCATTCTCAAGTCCACTCATTACCTTAGTGGTAAGCATTCTGTTAACGATTTTCCAACGCTTTGTTGAAAATCTAGTTGACTAAAGCAGTTGTAAAACACCTGATTTTATTTAACGATGAATCATATGTGTATTGGGATTCAGGAAAGGAATTAACTTACAGATGAAAATAGCTATATTAGGGCTTGGAGTTATAGGAACAACATATGCCTATGCTTTTCAAAAAGCTGGTCATCAAGTCGAACATATCTTAAGAGAATCCAAATGGAAAGACGCACCAGATAGTCTGACTGTCGATTTGTTGGATGGGCGCTATAACTCTAAAGGAGAAGTTAAACGGGATACTTATACTGTTCAAATTGCTAATCCAGGTACAGAATATGATTTCATTTTTCTAAGTGTACGTAATGGCCTCATAAAAGAAGCTGTAAAAACATTAAAAGGTAATGGAATAAAAGGAACATTAGTTTTTTTCTGTAATTTTTGGAACACTAGAGAAGAAGTTAAAGCGTGGGCGGCTGGATATGACTATATCATCGCGTTTCCAACGGCAGGAGGATATATGGATCAGGGTCATCTGGAAGGGGTCTTGTTTGATCATCTGATGCTGGAAAGTGAGAGTAAAGCACAGATTCCAAATTATACGGAATTAATCTCACTATTGGCTTCAGCAGATTTGAAGTGTGAGATTCCACATGACATGATTGAGTGGATTTGGATTCACATGGCGATTAATTCTGGTGTTACATCGACTGCTGCTCGTTCAGGAAATTTAGATGATCCACAACAATTAGCTTTGGATTTAATGAATAATTCTTCAGAATTAGCTCTAGCAATCAAAACTATTCGAGAAGCCCTTAAAGTTGTGGAAGCTCGTGGTGTGGATTTGAAGCTGTATAAATCAGAATTATTACCGTATAAAATTCCTATTTGTATTGCAAGTAGAGCGATGAAAGTTATGTTTGCTAAGAATGAGTTGACAAGAAAAATCATGACTCTTCATAATGATAAACAGGATATTTTATATTGCTGTGAAAGTGTTTATCAGACTGGCCGTAAATTAGGTGTGAATATGCCTTTTATGGAATCTAATTTGGCTGGGATAGGAACTCTAATAGAATGATAATAATAAAAAGTGCACCTTTAGTAAGGGTTGAAATATTAATTTCAAATCTAACTGAAGGTGCCTATTTTATATCATCAGATAGTTGTAAATTAAGCAAAAAAGATTCCGTAAATTTCTACGGAATCTTTTAATTTTAATTAGTATTTCACAACTATTAATTGGCCGTTATTGTATTCTGCAAGGAATACTTCAGAAACATCTTGAATATCTTGGGCAGCTAGTTGTTCAGTAACCCAATCTTCTGTTTTGTTGATAACATCGAGTACATTTTGTTGAATGACACCATCTGTAATGACTGGATATTTTGGATTTTCTTCACCAGATTTTGTCAGGATTAGTTGACCATTTTGCTCTAAAATTGCACTTTTTACATCGCGAATAGAGAAAACTCCTTGTGCACGTAGCTTGAAGGCAACTTCTTGAGCCGTTAGACCAGCTAAACGAACATTTTCAACATCAATTTTCCCATGTTTAATTAATTGTAAAGGTTCACCGTCAATCATCTTCTTCACTTTACTATTATTTGTTTTTACCCAGCGAAGGGTTAGTACTAACGCAAACCAAATTAATAAGATGATGCAGTATTGTAAGATGGTAATGGATGGATTATAAATCACACCCCCGAGAATTCCCCCGAGTACATAGTTTTGTATTTGGTCACTTGCAGATGTAGGGGCGAGGTTTCCTTTCCCAGTGTAGTTGATCACAACAATTAATGATAATAGTCCAAGTGCAAGTTTGATTGCGACATCGATATATGAAAGGTTCAACTTATTCAGCCTCCTTAATCGTCACTTTTGGATTTTGCAATTCCATTTTTTCGAGTAGGTAATGTTCCGGGCTATCCCCTGTTAATACTCGATAGAATTGATCGCCAACTTTGACGATGGCTCCATCCTTTGCGGCTTCAGTATTAATATAGACATCTTCTTTATTAACGTTTAAATCCCCCGCAATCGTTTCAACGAAGCGAAGCGCCCCAGAAAATTGATTTTCTGAATTCTTAGAAGACTGTAAGTCAGCAATCTTAGAACCAGCGAGAATTAAGATGCCGATGACGGCAATTAATGCTAATTCGCGAAATTTTGTATCTTGTTTATTTTTAAAATAACGATATAAAGCAATTGCTAAAACGGCAATGACAAAAAAAACTAGTCCTAATTGAATATAATCAATTTGTTGCACTTTACTTTTTAAAAATTCGTATGAATAAAATACCATGTTTTTTCCTCCTATTCAGAAACTTAGGCTATTATATAAAATTCTATAAAATATTCAAGTAAATTGATTCAACTTTTTAAAAATATTTTTTTGATTATTTAGCAGAATGAATAGAGAGTTTAATAAAATCTAAAAGCATACAAGAAAGCGCTCAAATATGGTATAGTAGAAGGGTATAAAGAAATGAGGGATAATATGAAAAGTGTTACGGTTAGAGAATTAATCAAAAATATTCACTTGAAACCAATTCATGGCGAGGAGTATCTTGACCGCCCAATCGTTACAAGTGAAATTTCAAGACCGGGATTAGAATTAGCAGGGTTCTTAAATTTCTATCCAGCGGAACGTATCCAGTTATTAGGTCGTACAGAAACTTCTTTTGTTGCGACAATGGATGAAGGGATTCGATTAGAAGTGATGGAACGTCTTTGTAAACCAGAGACACCATGTTTTATCATTTCTCGTAGACTGGACCCACCAAAAGAATTAGTCGAAGCTGCTGCAAAAGCGCAAATTCCAATCTTACAAGCAACTTCAAAGACAACACAAGTATCTAGTAGTGTTACAAACTTCTTAGAAGGAAGATTGGCAGAGCGTTCTTCAGTGCACGGAGTATTGCTCGATGTATTTGGGATTGGTCTTTTGATTACAGGGGAAAGTGGCGTCGGTAAATCTGAAACGGCTTTAGAGCTTGTGCAAAAAGGACACCGTCTTGTTGCGGATGACCGTGTGGAACTATATCAATACGATGAATTAACATTAATCGGGGAAGCGCCAGAAATTCTAAGCAAATTAATCGAAATCCGTGGTGTTGGTATCGTGGATGTAATGACGCTCTTTGGTGCAGGAGCCATTCTAGATCAAAAACAAGTGGACTTAGTCGTTCATCTTGAAAACTGGACACCTGATAAGAGATATGACCGTTTAGGTGGATATTTGGAAAATGTTGAATTGATGGGTGTTGAGGTTCCGAAAATCCGCATCCCAGTGAAGACTGGTCGTAACGTATCGATTATTTTAGAAGTGGCCTGTATGAATTTCCGTGCGAAGAAAATGGGATTCGATGCAACAGAAAGCTTCACGAATCGTTTAACACAATTAATTGAAGAAAATAAAGAAGTTTAGAGGGTAGTTACATGAATGTTTTAGAAATGGTTTCGACCATTAATCCGATTGCATTTGAAATCGGTGGATTACAAGTGCGTTGGTACGGAATTATCATTGCGTTCGCGATTTACTTAGCGACAACACTCGCAGATAAAGAAGCGACTCGTAAAGGATACCGTAAAGAGTTTATTATCGATTTAGTATTCTGGGCAGTGCCGCTAGGCTTTGTTGGTGCTCGCTTGTACTACATTTTATTTGAATGGCAGTACTACTTAGCCAATCCTGGCGAAATCATCCAAATTTGGCATGGTGGAATTGCCATCTACGGTGGTGTCATTGCTGGAGCAGCAACCGTTTATTGGTTTGCGAAAAAAGAAAAAGTATCATTTGCATTACTCTTAGACATCTTGGCACCTGTCGTTTTACTCGCACAAGCGATTGGACGTTGGGGGAACTTCACAAACCAAGAAGCACATGGGGAAGCTGTAACGCGTGCGTTTCTAGAAGGATTGCATTTACCAAACTTCATTATTGAACAGATGCATATCGAGGGTGTCTATTACCATCCAACTTTCTTATATGAATCCCTTTGGTCATTTGTTGGCGTATTGATTTTATTCTACTTACGCAGACGTAAAGGCGTAAAAGTAGGTGAAATCATGGCGGGATACTTAATGTGGTATTCATTTGGACGCTTCTTTATCGAAGGAATGCGTACAGATAGTCTCTGGTTATTTGGTGTCATTCGAATTTCGCAATTAGTTTCTATTGTGTTGTTCTTAGTTGGCGTCGCTATTGTTGTAGTGAGAAGACGCAGGGTTCCTGCTGTACCAGATTATGTATCAGTAGACAACCCACAATCTCCAGCATTGTTTGGAAAAGCGTAAAGGAGAAATACGATGAAAAAAATAGCTATTTTAGGAGCAGGTTCATGGGGAACAGCACTTGCAATGGTGCTTAGTGAAAACCATCATGAGGCTCGCTTATGGGGAAATAACGAAGCGCAAATTAAAGAGATTAATGAGCGCCACACGAATGAGCATTTCCTACCAGGAGTTTTTCTAGATCCATCTATTCGAGGGTATTTAGACTTAGCTGAAGCAGTAAAAGATGTGGATGCGGTATTATTCGTACTTCCAACGAAAGTCATTCGTTTAGTAGCCAAACAATTAAATGGATTGCTAGAAAATAAACCGATGATTATTCATGCAAGCAAAGGGTTAGAACAAGAAACGTTTAAACGTATTTCAGAGATTCTAGCAGAAGAGTTGGACCGTGACAGCTATGAGGATATCGTGGTGTTATCTGGTCCAAGTCATGCCGAAGAAGTGGCACGTCGTGATATCACGACCATCACAGCGGCATGTGAGAATTTAGAGTCTGCTAAGTATGTGCAAGAACTCTTCAGTAATTCCTTCTTCCGTGTCTATACAAATACGGACTGTGTCGGAGTTGAAATGGGAGCTGCACTTAAAAACGTCATCGCAGTTGGAGCAGGGGCTCTTCATGGATTAGGATATGGAGATAATGCAAAAGCAGCGTTAATGACAAGAGGATTAACAGAAATCAGTCGATTAGGAATCGCGTTTGGAGCAGACCCGCTAACCTTTATTGGACTTAGTGGTGTGGGCGATTTAATCGTAACATGTACGAGTATTCATTCTCGTAACTGGAGATGTGGGGACCAAATCGGGAAAGGTATTCCGCTTCCAACGATTTTGGAAAATATGGGAATGGTTGTAGAAGGGGTAGAAACGTGTAAAGCCGTCTACGCTTTGGCACAAGAGAAAAATATCGAAATGCCAATTACAACTGCTGTTTACAATGTTTTATATAAAGGACATGATGTTCGTGAAGAGATTCAACGCCTAATGGGACGTGAATTTAAATCAGAAGCATCCATTAAAGAACACCAATAAACCACTTGGAGGAACAGACCTATGACAAAAGTAAGAAAAGCAGTCATTCCAGCAGCAGGGTTAGGAACTCGTTTCCTACCAGCAACAAAAGCGATGGCGAAAGAAATGCTGCCAATCGTAGACAAACCAACGATTCAATATATCGTTGAAGAAGCTCTCGCATCAGGAATCGAAGATATTTTAATCGTCACTGGTAAGAGCAAACGTCCAATCGAGGACCATTTCGACTCAAATATCGAACTAGAGTCAAACCTTGAAGCAAAAGGAAAGACAGAACTGTTAGAACTTGTTCAAGAAACAACAGGAATTAACTTGTACTTCGTGCGTCAATCTTATCCAAAAGGACTAGGGGATGCGGTTCTTCAAGCAAAAGCATTCGTGGGTGGCGAGCCATTCGTGATTATGCTTGGAGATGATATTATGCGTGATGAGGTTCCTTTAACGAAACAACTGATTGAAGGGTACGAAAAAACTCATGCTTCAAATATCGCGGTGATGGAAGTTCCTCATGAAGAAACGTATAAATACGGAATTATCGATCCTGAAAGTCAAGTGGAAGATGGCTTATTCAATGTACGTCGTTTCGTAGAAAAACCAAAACCAGAAGAAGCGCCAAGTAACTTAGCGATTATCGGTCGTTACTTATTAACGCCTGAGATTTTTGAGATTTTAGAAAAACAAGAACCAGGTGCGGGTGGCGAAGTTCAATTAACAGATGCCATCGATACATTGAACCTGACTCAAAGAGTGTTTGCAAAACAATTCAAGGGTGAGCGTTTCGATGTGGGTGATAAGTTTGGGTTCATGAAGACAAGTATTGAATTCGGATTAGAACATCCTGAAATCAAAGACAGCTTAAAAGAATACGTCATTGAATTAGGTAAAAAACTCGAAGGAACTTTAGATGAGCAATAAAGTTGCCGTTTTAAAGGGAGTATCTTAAACTAAAAATGAAGAGGAGCGTTGGACTATGTCTCAGCGCTCTTAGTTTATACAAAAGGAGAATCTCTGATGGAAGAAAGAACAATTTATGATGTAGTCATTATCGGAAGCGGCCCTGGTGGGATGACCGCAGCGCTTTATACTTCTCGTGCAAATTTAAAAACATTAATCCTTGAAAAAGGGGTTCCTGGTGGAGAGTTATTAAACACTTCAGATGTAGAAAACTATCCTGGTTTTCTAACGATTTCTGGACCAGAATTAGCGGACAATATGTATAAAGGTGCGATGCAATTCGGTGCTGAATATGCATACGGTCAAGTTTCAAAAATCGAATTAGAGGGCGACCTTAAAGTGATTACTGCAGGCAAAAAAACTTACTATGCTTATGCGGTTGTGATTGCGACTGGTTCTTATCACCGTAAATTAGAAGTGCCAGGGGAAGAAGAGTACGCTGGACGTGGCGTTTCTTACTGTGCAGTTTGTGATGGAGCATTCTTCAAAGACAAGAAAATCTTCGTCATCGGTGGAGGAGACTCAGCCGTTGAAGAAGGAACCTATTTAACACAATTCGGAAAAAGCGTAACGATTGTTCACCGTCGTGACCAATTACGTGCGCAAAAAGTATTGCAAGACCGTGCATTTGCCAACGAAAAAATCGACTTCTTATGGAATTCAGTTGTTGAAGAATTCGTAGGAGACGGTTCAAAAATCACTGGCATTCGCGTAAAAGATGTGAATACAGGCGAAGTGACAACGCATGATGCGGATGGTATCTTCATCTATGTAGGGCTATTACCAGTTTCTGATCCATTCAAAGATTTAAACATCACAGATGCAGAAGGTTGGATTGTCACAAACGAGCAAATGGAAACTTCTATTCCTGGAATCTTTGCAGTGGGTGATGTTCGTCAAAAAACACTACGTCAAATCACAACAGCTGTTGGGGATGGCGGACAAGCAGGGCACATGGTTTATAACTATGTCGAAGAAATCAAAGAAAAATTAGCGAAATAATTGAAGAAACTCTAATGTGGCCGGTGCTGCATTAGAGTTTTTTTATTTGTGAAATGAAAAGAAGCAAATTTATATAAAATTTTTCATTATCATTACAAATTCATGGGATAAAATACTTTTTATAAAAATTGTGATAGAATAGGTAAAATAATGAAGGTGGTGAATGAATGAATCGCAAAGTTTTAAAAGGATTAGGAATCGCAGTTTTTGTACTGGCATTAATGGCTTGTTCTCGTAGACCAAATCAAACAGCTAATAACGCTGATCCGGTTGTACAAATTTCTAAAAACAACGCAGAAGCAGGATCGTCTACTACGGCCCAACCAACAACGGCCGCGCAGGAGACTACAAGTGATACAACACGTAATGCGAATAATTTAGCACGTGAGGCCATTGCAGAAATTGAAAAACGCAAACATGTCGTTTTAGGCGAGAACTATGAGATTATCATTCAAGCACAAACGAATGACTCGGTTGACATTCAAGTTCGTCATATCGAAAATTCAAACGCCTCAACTTATGGATTCTTCCGCTATCATGCTGGCGATAAGAAATTAGAAGAGATGGATACAACAACAGGGGAATATAAATCAGTAGAGTAATCTCGGAAAGTTGGTTTTATATGACAGATACAGTAAATTTAGATTGGAATAACTTAGGTTTTGATTACATTAAGACAGACTTACGTTTCATTAGCTATTACAAAGATGGCGAGTGGGACGAAGGGGCATTGATTGAAGATAATGTCTTAAAAGTAGACGAAGCGGCAACGGCTCTTCACTACGGACAACAATGTTTTGAAGGGTTGAAGGCATACCGTTGTAAAGATGGTAGCATTAATCTATTCCGTGTTGATCAAAACGCAGCTCGTATGGCGCGTTCATGTCGTCGATTACTCATGCCTGAGTTCCCAGAAGACCGTTTTATTGAAGCCGTGAAAAAAGTGGTCAAAGCAAACGAACAATGGTTACCACCTTATGGAACAGGAGGAAGCTTATATATCCGTCCGTTTATGATTGGGGTAGGAAACAATGTTGCGGTTCGTCCTGCGACAGAATATATTTTCTCAATTTTTGTAATGCCAGTAGGGGCATACTTCAAAGGTGGCTTAACACCAACAAACTTCATCGTCTCGGAATACGACCGTGCAGCACACGTAGGTACAGGGGCTGCCAAAGTCGGCGGGAACTATGCGGCAAGCTTACTCCCTGGTAAAGAAGCTAAAGAACGTCATTTCAGTGACTGTATTTACCTAGATCCATTGACACATACGAAGATTGAAGAAGTAGGGGCTGCGAACTTCTTTGGGATTACAAAAGATAACCAATTTATTACACCTTACTCTCCATCGATCTTACCAAGTATTACAAAATACTCATTGCTTTGGTTAGCAGAACACCGTTTAGGAATGACTGTTAAAGAAGGCGATGTCTATGTAGATCAATTAGATATCTTTGCAGAAGCAGGAGCTTGTGGTACTGCAGCTGTCATTTCTCCAGTAGGTGGTATTCAAAACGGAGACGATTTCCATGTGTTCTATTCTGAAACAGAAGTGGGTCCTGTCACTCGCCGTCTATACGATGAATTAGTAGGCATCCAATACGGAGATGTAGAGGCTCCAGAAGGTTGGATTCAAAAAGTTCGTGAGACTGGGGAATCAATGACTTTGGAACTTAATGCGGTGGACCGCCGTGTTGTTCATAAATTAGCTGAAGATTATTCTGATATTACCACTCATTCTGAGGGTGAAGGTCGTGCAAGGCATTTAATTATTGCTAAAAAACCACTTTAATCTTTAATATATTTGCATAAAAAATAAGACCCCATAAAGGTCTTATTTTTTAACTACTCTTTTGTTTCAGGCTTTCCAATAATTACCACAAAGTCATAATTTTTTGTATCAATACCCTTTGGTAGCTCACTAGCTGGTTTCGCAGTTAATCCATAGTAGGTTTCCAACTTCTTCTTCGTCTCTTCCTTAGAGCCTATCATATAGAGTGAAACCTTGTTCGGATATTCTCCCTTTGGCGCATTACCGGTTCCGGTAACTCTAAAACCAGCTTTTTCGAGTTCAATCTTTTCATTTGCCGCTATACCACCCTCATCGGTACCATTCAAGGCAAGGATGCGTGAAGTGGCTGGGGAATCACTATAATCAGCTATCTTACTCTCGAGGAATTGTTGAATTTTTGTATAGTTTTGTACTCTGGCACTTGGAA
>ENA-OWNK01000736-OWNK01000736.1-metagenome-genome-assembly--contig:-NODE-736-length-15043-cov-3.930478_pt1 | contig 15043 bp, 13 predicted proteins | sample MGYA00245343_ERZ651121 | MGnify/ENA primary metagenome ERZ651121 (study PRJEB26857, sample SAMEA4031775) | metagenome | biome: human; feature: oral; material: saliva | place: Philippines | collected 2014... | reverse complement strand
TTCCCGAACACTTCCTGAAGGTGTCTCCTCGACTCTTTGATGCCGACATTAACGGCGATACGCTGACATTGGAAGTTATGGCAAGCGCACCTTGGACGGTTGCCTGTACGGAACCTTGGATCAGCTTTGAGCCGCAAAATGGAGAAGGTGACGGACAGGTTAAGGTTGTGGTGGCTTCCGGCGTTTCGGATGATTTTGTTTTGAGGAGAACCGACGTAACCTTGACTTGCGCGGGTTTGTCGCGTAATGTCAAAGTCTATCAGGTCCATGTCAAGAAAATCGCGATATTTCCTTCTGAATTGAACTTCGACTATCAGGCAGGTGCAGATACATTGTTCCTTCATGCTCCCGGCCAATGGAGCTCATCAAATTGTCCCGACTGGATTTCCCTATCACCCGATCACGGAGAAGGATCGTGCTTTGTCACAGTACATGTGAATGAAAATACGTTGTACGATGACCGTTTCGACAATCCTATATTCAAAATGGGAAGCGACAGAGCTGTTCTTACAGTGAATCAGGAAGGACTGAACAGCCTTAATTATCTTCGTGTGGAACCTCAAAACATAGCTTTTAGCTCCGAAGGCGGCAGCAGGCAAGTAAGCGTTTCCTGCAATAGGGATTGGAATATTACGAACGATAATGACTGGCTGACTATCGCGCCGCTTTCCGGTGACGGTGACGGTTCTTTCACCATTGAGGCCAGCCCGAATCCTTATGTCAATAGTGACCGTTCTGGTACGGTGACCATTACCTCGCACGACAAGACCGTTAATATTTTGGTAGGTCAAAGTTCGGGTACCTTGGTGCCGTTGCTTTCCATCGATGCGCCCAATCACACCTTGGAATTTGATGACAATGCAGGAACGAAAACCGTTAACCTGACCGCCAATGTGGTTTGGACCATTTCATGCGATTCGGATTGGCTGACCATTGCTCCTATGTCGGGGAATGCCAATGCTACATTGACAGTCACTGTAGAAGCCAATGATTCATTTATTGCCCGAAATGCCTTGGTGTTGATTGAAAGCATAGCGGGCACGGTAAGGTTGTATGTGAAACAATCAGGGCATGAAGCAATCGTTCAATTGGATCAGGACGAATTGCACGTTCCTTTAGCAGGAGGAGAATATACTGTGAATGTCACATCCAATCAGCAATGGAAAGTCACCTGCAATGATTGGATGACCTGTACCCCTAAGGCAGGAGAAGGCAATGGATCTATCGTGGTAACCGTATCGCCTTGTGCTTTGTCGAATGAACGTATCGGCGAAGTGATGGTGGGTGGTGTTTTCGGAGGCTCTGCGACGGTGCGGGTTGTTCAGTCGAGCGAATATTAGACCGAAAAAGCGTTTTCCCCCTGAAAGGAGGTCGTCTCAAAACAAATATTCAACACCGCCTTTTGATAGAAGCGGTATCTGTTCATAAAAAAAGCGGCGTATGCCGCTTTTTTTATAATGGGATGGGAAAAACAGGGTCAGAATCCTGTCCAAAACATTTCCCAGAACTTGTGCTCCATCTCCATCCAAGTCTGGCGTGTGGCACCCGCAAAGTCAGAGGTGTAACGGTTCAGCATGTCTTGTGCCTCTTTGGTTTTGTCAGCATTCAGCAAATCGACCGCTTGTTTTTCAAGTGCCGGCAGTTCGGCAAAAGCCTTGTCTTCGTAGTGTTTCACATTGCCGATCATAAGGTCTTTGCAGCGTCCCCAGCGCACTTGTGCCAGTTTGTTTGCCTTGCGGTACTGCCATAGGGCGGCATTCTCGTTGTAGCGATGGTGGCCGCAAATCTCAAAGCCGGCAGGAAGCCGCGTGCTTCCTGCATAAATCGGGATGCGTGGACTTTGTCCCGGATTCTCCATGGAGAACCAGCAAAGACCTCCAACGGCATCGGGCAACCAGCTCCGGCATTGGATGATGGTGGAGTAGGAGCACCACGACATGGCTACGCCACGGTAGAAGGTGACCGTGCCGGGTTTCAACATGTTATATAGGGCGCGTTCGTTGCCGTCCATCCAAGGGTTGGCATTCACACACACCGCAGTGTCGGTGACGATGTTGCCGTCGTCATCGCGGTGGCGGCGCGGTGCCAGCAGGTTTTGTGTCTGATCCAAAACCGCAGAGCCTTCGTAGTTGGCGCGAAACAGCTCCATGACACGCTGCGGGCTGACTTTTTCCTCGGGCTTGACGGAAAACGGCAACGACTCCGCCTCCAATGAGAGATTCAGGCTTGGTGCCAGTTCATTGAAGATGTACCATTCGCGTTCCTTGAAGTTCTTGCCGTCGGAATATGACGATGGAAATACTTTCCACCAGATAAACTCTTCCTTGCCGTCCCAAAGACCGTATTTTTGAGCTACTTCCTCAATGTTGTTGGAACACATGAAATAGTCTTTGTTCTTGCGGTCGATTTTGCCGATACGCGGGACGTTGCAACTGACGGCTACCTCGTCGTCGGGCACGCGTTGTGCCACCCAGATGCCGCCGATTTTATCAGGACCTTCGCCCAATATTTCCATCTGCCACACTTCGTTTTTGTCGGCAATGGTGATGCACTCTCCGCCGTCGCCATAGCCATAATCCTTGATCATCTTGCCGATGAGGGCAATGGCGTTGCGGGCATTGTCGCAGCGTTGCAGGGCGATACGTTGCAACTCTTCGATGAGGAACATGCCTTTTTCGTTGACCAAGGTGTCGGGACCTGAAAAGGTGCTCTCGCCCATGGCAAGTTGCTTTTCGTTCATGCACGGATAGGCCGTGTTCATGTAGGCATAGGTGTGTGCGGCTTCGGGTATTTCGCCGGCCAAAGTAAGATTCTCCATGCTGTAAGGCGTTTCGGTGTGCATGGTGCCTTTATACACTTTGTGCATGGTGCCTTTTTCGTGGTCGGCGGCAGGCTCCATCCTGACCCAGGTGCGGTACATGGCATCACAGGTGTGCGAGGTGATGACAGAGCCGTCAGTAGAGGCTTTTTTACCGACCATGATGCTGGTGCAACTCGCACCGTCAAGCATTTCCTGTTCTTGAGCTACGGCGGTCATTCCCACCAATAGCAATGCTGCAAGCAGCAGCGGTTTGATGTTCGTCATATAGTTATGTGTTGTGTTGTCGTTTGAGCCTTCAGCCGTCAAAACCTTGCAGCCGTCGGTCTTTTGAGGGGTCAAAATTAGGAAAATAATCACTTTTCTTCAAAAATAGTTGCAGGATATTCAAAAAGTTGGTAATTTTGACACGCATTTCCAACCACAAGTCGGCAATGAAAAAAAGGAAAGAAAAAACAACATTTCTCAACGTCAAGGAGCGCGACCGCTTCTAAGTTTTTCTTTATGGATCTGAAAAAGGTCCTCTATCCTTATTTTGTCGGAAAATCAATTTATTATTTATTATAAAACATTAAAAATCATGGAATTACCATTTTCAGAATCTTGGAAAATCAAGATGGTGGAGCCTATCCACAAATCGACACGCGAAGAACGTGAAAAATGGCTTGCTGAAGCCCATAACAACGTGTTCATGCTGAAATCGGAACAGGTTTACATCGACTTGCTGACTGACTCCGGCACAGGATCAATGAGCGACCGTCAGTGGAGTGCCATGATGTTAGGCGATGAAAGCTATGCCGGCGCAACCTCTTTCTTTAAGTTTCAGGAAGTTGTGCAGCGCATCCTTGGCTTTAAGTATGTCATTCCCACCCACCAGGGTCGTGCCGCCGAAAACGTGCTGTTCTCCTTCCTTGTGAAAGAAGGCAATGTGGTTCCCGGCAATGCTCATTTCGATACCACCAAGGGACACATTGAAATGCGCAAGGCCAAGGCCATCGACGTGACCATTGACGAAGCACACGACACGCAATTGGAAATCCCCTTCAAGGGTAACGTGTCGCTCGAAAAGCTGGAGAAAGTGCTGAAAGAAAACAAAGGCAATGTTCCTTTCATGGTGCTTACCGTTACCAACAACACCGTTGGCGGTCAGCCTGTGAGCATGAAGAACATCCGCGAAACCTGCGAACTCTGCCATAAATACGGCGTGCCGGTGAATATGGACAGTGCCCGTTTTGCCGAAAATGCCTATTTCATCAAGACCCGCGAAAAGGGCTATGAAAACAAGAGCATCAAGGAAATCACCAAGGAGATGTTCTCTTATGTGGACAGCATGACCATGTCGGCCAAGAAGGATGCCATCGTAAATATGGGTGGTTTCATCGCTACCAATAATGAGGAGTGGTACGAAGGCGCCAAGGCTTTCTGTATTCCTTTCGAAGGATTCCTGACTTACGGAGGCTTGAATGGACGCGACCTGAATGCCATGGCCGCTTCTGGAGCTTATACAGGTTGTACAGCATTCTCCTTGGCAGCAGTTGTTTGTTTTTCTTTATAGCCTTCCTGAGCGAGGGAGGCTTTATAGTTAGAGTAGCTAATAGTATTATCATCACGAAGATTCAATTTTGGTATAAAATCTTTTAATTTTTGCAAATCCAATTTTGTGTAATCGAATGAATAAGCAAATGTGAAAATATCATCTTTGTAATCTGTTTTTATTTCAAATCCTTTACCAATAAAATCTTTTAGTTTTTCTTGGGTCTTTTGAGCAGTTTTTTTAAGTACTTCAAGAGGATTTTTCTCTTCCATTTTTGAAACAATAAATTTGGTTACTGCTTCTTGTTTCAATAAGACATCATCTTTATAATACAATGTCACGGTGTCTTTACCACTGACACTAACAGTTTCAAAAACTGCTTTTTGAGCATCTTCTAAGCTATAAACAGTTGTTGGAGCAGCTGTCGTTTCTTGAGTTGTTGTCGCAACCGTTGTTTCTTCTTTTTTGCTTTGTCCACATGCAGCAAGTAAGAAACCTGCAGTTGCTAAAAGTGTTAGCAGTTTGATTTTTGTATTCATTTTATAGAATTCCTTCCTACAAGTTTATGATTAGTTAACTCTTGTAAATCCGGCATCGAGTAGAGATTGTATGATTTGCTCGTAATTCGTTGCCTCTTCCTTAGATGTAAAATCTGGATCAATTTCTTGCAGCTTGTCAAAGTCTACATTTGAATAGTCTACTTCATATGATTGGATGTATTTAGTTCCTTCCATACGAAAATCAATTTTTAGGCCAGTGACTTCTTGAATTTGATCTTTGAGTTGATTATAGCTTTGTTCCATATTTTGCTTTTGTGTTTGCAACGCCTGTTTGAATGCTTCTCTAGAAGTTTCTGGTAAACCTGATATGTCAAAATCGATAATGGAATCGGTAGTTATTTTTTGAATCAAGCCATCTTTAAAGGTAATCTTGACTTTCGTGATGTTGTTTCCATTAATTTTTTCAAATGCGACTTGGCCATCTTTAGCATCCGATTGTGTACCCTGAGTAGTTTGCGATAGGGCAGTCGTTGTTGCTGGTATAGTTGTTGTCGCTTGTGTGGTTGCCTGAGTGGTGGGGGCTTGAGTCGTAGCAATCGTTGTTTCTTCTTTTTGACTTTGACCACAAGCGGCTAGGAGTAGTGCACTTGTAAAGAGGAGTGCGGATACTTTTGTCAGTTTGTTCATAATAAACTCCTTATTTTGAAATCATATTATTATTTTTCTACATAACCAGCCTTGAGGAGTTTATCTCTAAACTCAGAGTAACTAACCGTATTGTCATCAGTTAGTCGTAAATTTGGCTCAATTTCTTTGAGTTTTTTCATATCGGTTTTAGTGTAATCGAATGAATAAGTAACAGTGAAAATATCATCATTGTGTGATGATTTATACTCAAAACCTTTACCGATAAGATCTTTGTATTTTTGTTCGTCTTCCGCAGAAGAATTTTTAAGTAATTCAAGAGGATTATCTGCATCAATTTTTGTCAGTTTATAATTCTCTACAGATTCTTGTTTTAATAAGACATCATCTTTATAATAAAATGTCATTGTTATTGTACCAACTCGATCACTAATTTCAAAAACTGCTTTTTGAGCATCTTCTAAGCTATAAACAGTTGTTGGAGTAACTGTCGTTGCTTGCGTCATAGCAACCGTAGTTTCTTCTTTTTGACTTTGACCACAAGCGGCTAAGAGGAGTGCACTTGTAAAGAGGAGTGCAGATATTTTCACAGTGTTCTTCATGCATAGTCTCCTTTAATTTTGAAAAAAGGGGGAGAAGAGGACCCTCTTCTCCCTATTTAATTTAGAATTTTACTATTGTTTTTCTTTATAGCCACCCTTAAGGAGCCCCTCTTTAAATTCAGAGTAGCTTAGAGTTTTATCATCACGTAGATTTAATCCAGGAATCTTTTCTTTTAATTTATCCAAATCGATTTTAGTGTAATCGAATGAATATGTAATCGTGAAAATATCACCTTTGTGTTCTGTATTATATTCAAACCCTTTTCCGATAAAGTCTTTAAGTGCTTCTTTTGTTCTGGTAGCATTATTTTGAAGTTTTTCAAGAGCGTTTTCCACCTCTAGTTGTGAAAGAGTATAAACTTCTACTGTTTCTTGTTTCAATATGGCATCATCTTTATAATACACAGTCATTGTTTCTGCACCACCCTTAGCGCTAGCTTCAAAAACTGTTTTTTGAGCACCAGCCGGCATTTCTGTTTTTGCTTTTGCAACAGTTGTTGGAGTGGCTGTCGTTGGAGTAGCCGTTGTAGGCACAGCTGTTGTTGTTTCTGCTTTTGCTTGAGCTTGAGTAGTAGCAGTTGAGTCTTGCTTTTGTCCACAACCTGCTAATACTAGACCAGCTGTAAATAGAAGTGCGAATGCTTTTGTTGTTTTGTTCATGATTTTTACCTCACTTTTTTTATGTATCGTAAAACCGGCAAGAGAGAGCTTTACCGGTCTTCTTTATTTAATTATTTCTTTTCTTTATATCCAGCTTGTTCAATCAATTCTTTAGAAGCTTTGAAACTTACCACATTACCTTCTCCAGAGAATTCATCTGGGAAAGCTTTTTTCAAATCTTCCACTTTAGCAACGGAATAGTCAATCGTTACAGTTTGAGTAATAATTCCGTCTTTTGATTCTAGACTAGCAGTGATCCCTTTGAGAGTAGTGTATTGATCATTTTGTTCTTTAAGCTCTGCCATTGCTTCGTCTTCAGAGATTGGTAATTCAGAGATAATGTATTTACTTTCAGCAGTTTGCTTTGTTACGACGTCTCCCTTATAGTAATAAGTTAATGTTGAAGTCTGCATTTCATCCTTAAGTTCGAATGTAGCAGTTTCTTCTTTCGCACATCCTAATAGTACGAATAATGCTGTAAATAACACAGCGAATAATTTCATTGCTTTTTTCATGAAATACATCCTTTCAAGTTGTAATATACATATATTATAAATCTAATAATTCTAATATGCAAGCCTTTTTACAAAAATGGGTTCTAATGAAGGTTGACAATTGCTAACAGTTTGATTTTAACAGCAATATGCTATACTAATCTTACAGTGAAATGGAGGAAAAAGTATGAATCAAACTGTAAACTTCTTGAAAGAACTGGTGGCAATTCCGTCACCAACTGGCTATACCAGAGATGTGCAAGACTATTTAATCGATGTATTAACAGATATGGGATATGAGCCAACGCGTACAGCAAAAGGATTAGTGGTTGTAACAGTACCTGGAGCAATGGATGAGAAACAGCGTGTGGTAACGGCGCATATTGATACACTTGGTGCGATTGTTCGCGCAGTAAAACCAGATGGACGCTTAAAACTCGACCGTATTGGTGGATTTGCTTGGAATATGATAGAAGGAGAAAACTGTACGGTTCACGTTGCTAGCAATGGAACGACTGTTTCTGGAACGATTCTTTTACATCAAACGAGTGTACACGTATACCGTGAAGCGGGAAAGGTAGAGCGCAGTCAAGATAATATGGAAGTTCGTTTGGATGCAAAAGTGACAAACGAAGCTGAAACGCGTGCATTAGGAATTGAAGTAGGGGACTTTGTATCGTTTGATCCACGTTTTGTTATCACACCAACAGGATTCATTAAGAGCCGTTTCTTAGATGATAAAGTGAGTGCAGCAATTTTATTAACCTTATTGAAGAAATACAAATCAGAAGGCATCACATTACCAGTGACAACGCATTTCATGTTCAGTTGTATTGAAGAAACTGGAACAGGAGCCAACAGTAGTATTCCAGAAAAAGCGGTCGAATTCTTAGCCGTGGATATGGGTGCGATGGGAGATGACCAACAAACAGACGAATACACGGTTTCTGTCTGTGTGAAAGATGGTTCTGGACCTTATAACTTTGATTTCCGTCAGCATCTTGTGTCCCTATGTAAGGAGAAGAATATTCCATTTAAATTAGATATTTATCCTTATTATGGTAGTGATGCCTCAGCAGCAATGCGTGCTGGAGCAGAAGTGAAACACGCCTTACTCGGTGCTGGAATTGAATCAAGCCACTCTTATGAAAGAACGCATCTTGATTCGGTTGAAGCAACACAACAGTTAGTCGATGCCTACCTTTTAAGTTCATTAGTAGAAGCTTAATAGGATGCCTTTCCAACAGTGTTTGGGAAGGCTTTTTTTGTATTTGAAAAAAATTCGAATAATTTTATTGACACGGTCTCTACATAAGAGTATACTCTAAAACGTAAACTTTACGATTTAGAAAGCGAGAAAAACATGAACAAGAAAGAAAAGGTTATTTTAGGAGGGGCAGTTGCGCTTGGGTTGTTATTTGCATCGGGTGCCGTTTTATCCCAGCAACAAGCCCAAACAACGGACACAACAACTGAGGAGACAACCATTGATGCCGAGCGTATGGCGAAATACGAACAGGCTGCCAAAGAAATTAAAGATAATAAACCAAAGACAATTGTTGGAGAAGTCTTTGAGAATGGTTATTTGAAAAAACACGGCGACCATTATCATTTTGTATATGGTGCGCCACCAGCAGATGCGATTTATGAACAGAAAAAACCAGGTGCGACAACGAGTACAGTAGAAGACAATTACGTCTTCAATCCAAATGATATCGTGAGTGAAAATGAATTAGGCTTCGTTGTACGTCATGGAGATCACTTTCATTTTATTTACCGTTCACAATTAGCCGCCGCACAGACAGTGACTAGAGAAGATGAAAACGGTAAGAAGAGAACGTGTAAATTATTACGCATCCCACATGGAGACCATTTCCACGATGTATTAGACTGTGGAGATGGTAGTGCTTCTTATACATTTGACGATGAACCTACTTCAAGACCATCGACTGGTGATAACCACACAGGAGTGGCTAGTACAATTGGGTCTGTTTCACCAACAAGACCAAGTACTGCAAGCACACAACCTGTAACGCCTCCTGCAACAGATATTGCGACACCGCATGCTGAGGAATGGACATTGCAATCGCCAGAGATACAAAAATATTTAGACTACATCGTCTATGCTTACGGCGTAGAACGAGATACGATTAAGTTTGAATCTGTAACAAACGATAAAGGCGAGTATGTCGGAAAAGTATTTGCCTTCCAAAACATGGAACAAGGGCAAGATAAGAACCATATCCATCCTTGGGTCATTCCATTGAAACGATTTGAAGTGCCAAACTCTGACCCATCAATTCCTGCAGAAGTGCGACTTTCTCAAGAAATTGATTTAATCGCAAGACGTATGGGGATTTCTCGTACGGCAATTCGTATTGTGAATGGACGATTCGATATTCCGCACGGCGACCATAGTCACTCCATGAATATCGTCAACAAAGACGGTATCGAAGCCTATGAGAAAAATAAACTTCCAGTCATCGTGCCTCCATTTGTGGCAGGAGATGTGAATTTGGATACTGTTTTTGCCAAAATTGATGAAGTCAAAGCGCATGCCAGTGAAAAATATAAAGATGATCCAGTGACATTGAACCGTATTTTAGTAGCCTTGAACGAATATAAAGGACTAGTGCAATTAAAAGGGAACTCAACGGAAGGGTTCATCAAAGGACTAGAACGATTCGAGGCACAAACGATTAACCACGAGACTGTAGCTACTGAAGAAGTAAGTCCTGAAGAACAAAAGATGAACGCGACCCACGAAGAAACGGTTCGTATGGTTGGTGAGTTGAACTTACAAGACTACGGTGTGACGGCTGACGAGTTGAAAGACTTAGCTTCAAAAGCACGTGAATCCAATAAAGAAGAGCAAGTGAACGCAATTCGTGCATTAGTACAAGCATTACGTGATGCAAACGACCGTATTAGTATTGAAGGAATGCGTTACTTATACTTCTTAACACAACACGTTTTAGACCAAGAATTACCTGCATCGCTTCGTGAAGAAGTGGCAAGCTTAATTAAGCGTTATATGGGTTCACGATTGAACTTTGCGACAACACCTGTTGAATCACTCATTATCGAGTCTTATCGTGCAAAATTAGCGATTAAAGAATCTCATGCGAAATTCGATGGAAAAGTCGATGCGACAATCGGAAAGAATTTGAAAGAAATTTTAACGCCTGCTTCTGAAGAAGAACAAAGTATTTTCCAAGAGGCAAAAGACTTCGCTGAAATGGCGCTGGATGAATCGGATAAAGATAATAGTACTCCAAAGAGCTCTATTCTAGTGGTGAAACCTTCAGAGGAAAAACCAGCCGAAGAGACTACAACGACACAAAGCGAAACGACTGAAACGACAGAAAAAACAGAAAGTACGACTGCTTCTGTAGAGACAACAGAAGAAACAACGGCAACAACTGAAGCTGCTACTACTGTGGAAGCGACAACAGTTGAACAATAGAATTTTAAAACACGTAAATCTTTTCATTGAAGGTTTACGTGTTTTTTGTTGCTAGGAATAGGTGGTTTATCTGTATTTATGGTATACTTAGACAGCATTCTAGTTGAAGGAGGAGTATAAATGGGCTTAATGCACTTTGGCGAAAACAATACATGGATTAACATCAATTCAGATTTAATCAGTGAATATTCATCCATTTACGATACGTATGAAATTGATGATGAGATGATTGAATACGCACTGGATAAAAATGAACGTGCGCATATGGAGTATAATCGCCGCACAAAGACGCTCGTTGTCATTTATAATGTCCTCAACTTATCACGCGAAGAGAATCACTACGATACGATTCCGTTGACGTTTATCGTGAGACAAAACCAAATCGTCACGATTTCCAATGGTCTTAATGAATATATTATTGATCAAATTCGCGAAGAGCTGGAAGAGAATATGCATTGGAGCGTATTTAATTTCTTATTACATAGTTTATTTGCGATTTCGGAAAACTACTTTCCTGTTATTGAAAAACTAAATAAAGAACAGCAAAAAATTAGTCAATTACTCAGAAAGAAAACCACAAAGGATAATTTATTCCGGTTATCTGACTTGGAGATTGAGGGGATGTATTTAGTTTCGGCGACGAAGCAAAATGCGGTTGTGCTAGAGCAATTGAAGACGCAACAAGCCTTCAAGACACTCGATGATTCTGAAAGAGAGCAGTTGGAAGATAACATCATCGAAGCCAATCAATTAGTAGCGATGACAGAATTACATCTTCAAATTTTGCATCAAATCGCGAGTACGTATAACAATGTATTGAATAATAACTTAAACGACACGATGAAATTCTTAACAGTCATCTCGATTTTAATGACGATTCCGGATATTGTGACGGGATTCTTTGGGATGAATGTGCAGATTCCGTTTATGGAGTTAAGACATGGATGGGCGATCATTCTTTTGATTATCGCATTCGGTTGGATAGGCGTGTCGCTGATTATCAAGCGCATTATGAAAGATTAACCACAAACACCTTCCTACTTGATAGGAAGGTGTTTGTTTGTGTGCTGGTTTTTTATTAGTGCTCTGATACATGATTACTTCGAATCCTTGCGGATTTGTTTATTGTAGCTGTAATGTTGCACCAGCGCAAGCCTTGGTCTTGCGCCTTTAAAGCCTCAAAGCTGGCGTACGGAATAAATTCCTACGCCAGCTTATTCGTTTTTTTGCTTTTTCACGTTACTGCTACAATAAAATCCACAAGATTCTCCGTAATCATTTATAAACTTGATACATAAGAAAAACCCTTCCTATCGGGTAGGAAGGGTTTTGGTGTGGAGTTAAGGGAAAGCCGCCTAACCTCGTTTGGTGATGAGAGGTTAGAGAAGTTTCTTAGCTTTTTCGGTATTGGCGAAGTGGAGTTTGGCTACTTTGCCAAGGAGTTCCATGCCGCCGTGTTTTAAAATATTGGCTGCGGCTTTATCGACGTTGGCGCCTGCACCGCTTGGGAGTTCATATCCATATTCGGCGCTAAGTGAATCGAGGCCATCGAGGAAGGCACATCTGGCAATCATAGATGCTGCTGCAACCGCGATATGATGGCTTTCGCCTTTTGTAATAAAGTATGTTTTCTTCTTATCGACAAGGTCTTGGCCTTTGAGATAACGGTAATACAAGTCTGGTTTACAAAATTGGTCGATTAAGTACGCTTCTGGAACTTCAGGAGCGAGTTTCTCGGTTAAGAGACGGAGAGCTTGATTATGAAGCAACGCCTTCATCTCGTTTAGATTTTTCACTTGTTGGACTTCGTTATATTTCTCTGGCCAAAGCGTTAATAACTTATATGGAACAGCTTCTTTGATTTTTGGAACGAGGGCCTTAATTTGGTCGTCCGTCATGTCTTTAGAGTCGCGTACGCCCAACGATTTTAACGCTGCGATGTTTTCTTTTGAAACAAAGGCTGCCGCAACTGTCAGTGGTCCAAAGTAAGCGCCGTTACCAACTTCATCGCTTCCGATGACGCTCCAATTCGCAAAACCTTCTGGAAGAGTAGACTCTTCTAGGGCTTTCTTTGCAGTTGCATCCATCGATTGTTCGAGCTGGTTTTGTTGGATAAAGTCTTCGATGCCTTTTCCTTGGAAGAGAACCTTGCCCGATTTATAGGCCGTAATCGATAAACCGTCGACCTTTAAACGCAATGTTGCGTGTGGTGGAGGAGATTGCGCGTAGGAAGCATAGTTTGCTCCTAGTGTCGCAATTTGCTCAGGTGATAAAATTAATGTTAATGAATTCATGTCGTTCCCCCTTTTCTTTTTAGCATACCACGACAAAATTCATCCGTCCACTCTCTAAAAAAGTGGATTTTTAGTGTATTTTTAAATGAAAAATGGTAAAATAAGGTGATATTATGGAGAAAGTGAGAGGGTCTTTTGTGAATCAACCAAAAACAAGAGTAAAAGCAACGATTTCAGGGAAATCTTATACGATTATTGGTCGTAAGTCGCAACAAGAAATGCAAAGTATTGTGCGTGTCTTACAAGAACAATTAGATCAAATCACTCGAGTATCTGACAAATTGTCGACGGAAGAAGTGGCGCTTCTTGCAGCCATCAATGCCATCTCGAATCAATTTGAAAAGCAAGAAGAAGTGGTCGCGTTAAAGAAACGTGTGGAGCAATTAGAAAAAGAATTGCGCACCATTCAACATAAACGCCCTTCGATTGATGCAACTAGAAAACAAGAATTAGAAAAACAATTTGAATTACAACAAGATTTGTTGAGAAGGTAGGTTTCAATGGTAACATTAATTATTTTATTTTATTTATTGGTCGGTGTGTATACCGGGATGCGCCGAGGATTAACTTTAGAACTCGTGTATATCGCAGGATACTTCATCACATTCCTCGTAGCGATGGCAACCCATAAAGGATTGGCGAAGTTCTTATCCGTATACATTCCATATCCATCATACATTCCAGGAAATCACTTAGCGATTTTCACAGAAGCACAAGCGATGTCACTCGACCAATCATTTTATAATTTGGTGGCCTTTTTAGTCATTATGATTATTGGGTGGTTAGTGGTTCGTTTCTTAGGATATGTTGCTAGTGAATTAACATTCTTACCGTTATTGAAACAATTCAATACCATCGGTGGAGCAGCACTTGGATTTTTGATGAATTACTTATTCATATTCTTTATATTATACGCAGTAGCGATGATTCCAATGGCGCCAGCGCAAAAGATTGTTGAAGGCGGATTGCCAAACTTCATCATCACAAAAACACCAATTGTGACGCAAATCGTTTCAAGTTGGTTATTACCTAAATAAAACCTCGAAGCGTGGAACAAACTTGTTCCACGTTTTTTAAGAAAGAAGGACTGTTATGAATTCGAAAATCGAAAAGGTTTTAGAATTTTCAAAAATTAGAACACAACTGGCCGAATATGCGACTTCCGAAAAAGGGAAGCAAATGATTAAGGAACTTCCAATCGAAGTCGAAGCAAAGGCCATTCAACATAAAATTGAAGAAACAACAGATGGAGTGGAACTCTTACGGTTAAAACAAGGGATTCCAATTCCAAGGTTGAAAGATATTAGTTTTGCCCTAAAGCGTCTGGAACTAGAAGCAGGGCTTAATGGACGCGAATTGAGTGATATTTTACGTGTGTTAACAACAACGCATGAGGTGGAGCGTTTCTTTGAAAAAGTCGAAGAAGAGGAAATCGCATTGAAGCGTGTACCACGTCTTGTCGAGAAACTCGAAAGTATCCCAGATGTGACGCACGAACTAGAAGCCTCTATTCGTGAAGACGGATATGTGTTAGATAGCGCGTCTCCAACTTTACATGGGGTTCGTGTGGGGATTCAAAAGACGGAACAAGAGATTCGTCGTCAAATGGATCAATACCTCACAGGAAAGAATGCGCAGTACTTAAGCGACACCATTATCACGATTCGTAATGACCGTTATGTACTTCCTGTAAAGGCAGAGTATAAATCTGTCTTTGGCGGAACGGTCCATGACCAAAGTGCAACGGGTCAAACGCTCTTTATGGAGCCACAAGCAGTCGTGAATTTAAACAACAAGCTTCGTGAATATCAAGTTCAAGAGAAGCGTGAAGTAGAACGGATTCTTTGGGAATTGTCTCAAAAACTCATGCCATATACGAATTCATTACATCAAAACCATTATGTATTGGCACGTCTGGATGTGGTGAACGCCAAAGCTTTATATGCCCATGAATTGAAGGCGACAGAACCGATTATCGATGCAAATAATTACGTAGCTCTCTGGCAAGCGTGGCACCCACTATTAGACCG
>ENA-OWNK01000734-OWNK01000734.1-metagenome-genome-assembly--contig:-NODE-734-length-15050-cov-3.232811_pt1 | contig 15050 bp, 13 predicted proteins | sample MGYA00245343_ERZ651121 | MGnify/ENA primary metagenome ERZ651121 (study PRJEB26857, sample SAMEA4031775) | metagenome | biome: human; feature: oral; material: saliva | place: Philippines | collected 2014... | reverse complement strand
CCTGTGCACCGTCTTCCCAATAAGCCTTATATCCATTATATTCTTTAGGATTGTGTGATGCTGTAAGGTTGACACCAGATTGGCAACCGAGATGTCGGATGGCAAAGGATACTTCAGGAGTTGGGCGAAGATCTTCAAAGAGATAAACCTTGATGCCATTAGCAGAAAAGACATTTGCCACAGTTTGTGCAAAGAAGCGACCATTGTTGCGGCAGTCGTGACCAACAACTACAGAAATCTCTTTACGATCAGCAAAGTTCTTCAAAAGATAGTTTGCCAAACCTTGAGTAGCAGCGCCAACTACGTAAACATTCATACGATTTGTGCCTGCACCCATGATACCGCGCAAACCTCCTGTACCAAACTCGAGGGTGCGATAAAAAGAGTCGATGAGAGGAGTCTTGTCTTCTGCTTCAAGCATAGCCTTAACTTCTTGCTTTGTAGCCTCATCATAGATGGGGGAGTCAAGCCATTGTTGTGCAACTTGCGCACATTGGGCAATCAGTTCTTGATTTTCCATAAGAAATATCTGTGATTTGTAGTTTGTCGTTATAAAGGATAGTTACAGCAAAGTTACACAATTTCTGGCGATAGGGCAAAGTCCCATAAGAATTTCTTGTCACAAAAGTCGTTATCACGGAAGTTTGGTTATGTCAATGGGGTGAAAATCTAGTGGAATATCATCCGCTACGCCTTCATTTAATGGATTTTGCCAGATATATCGAATGCCCAAGACCATATCCCACCACATGTTCACTCTCCCAACACCTTTGGGCAAACGAAAAGCAGCCAATGTTATTCGCAACAAAGCTCCAACCAGCCCATGAAACATATAAAGCACTGCCCCTTTAGCATGACGCACTTTCCTATTCGTACAAAATTGACTTCCAGTTGTGGGAGTAGAAGGTATCCAACAAAGTAGTTGTGGGAAATAACGCACATTTGCTCCTAGACGATGGGCTTGATAGAGAAAAACTTCCTCCTCTCCGCATCCTAAGTAGGGAGCCCCAAGACCAAACCTCACATCGAAGGTTGGCAGAGTTGCGTCTGTTCGCAAGAGGATCTCATAGCTTACAAAATAGTTCCCTTTAGGCTGATAAGCGTAATCAAACGCTTTATCAGAATAAGATCGAATGGGGTGTCCATCTTCATTGTACACTTGCAGACAAAAGATGTCAATCGTTGGATGGGCATCGGCAAGTGAAATAGCCGCCTTTAGAGTTTCAAAAGAATAGCGCACATCATCATCAGCAATTACAGCCAATTCTGTTGTACAATGTTTAAACGCATGGTTACGATTAGCCGAAAGTCCAGCTCCAAAGTACGGATATATAAATACGTCCTTTCGCTCATAAAGCACAGAAGGTATCTGCGATAAAAACAGATCGTCCGTATATTGCATGGAAATAACATAGCATACTTCCTCACACGGAGGAAGTAGCATGTCGGGGACTGCAGTGATTCGGTCGTTAATCGTGCAAATCAGTATGGACAGTTTGGACTGACTCATTGGCTATATAGGCTTCTTCATGAAAGACACAGGCATTTTTCTTAATAAAGAAGAGAATCCACGTCTATTTAATTGATTTTATAGCTAAGAGCTGGATGGGATTCTATGTAATTAATGAGTTCGTGTGTGACGTTGATGCGCGACTCACGGCTACTCAATGTTACATATTGATTGGTTTCAGGGTCAACAATGTGGAAGTTCAGCGCACTGTCCCCTTCACTACTCCTTACGAGGTTGGAAAGCTCAGCAACTAGTGGAGCGTCTATCGCATGAAGATTGGCATTGATAGTGATGCTTTGCACTTTTCTGTCTTTGACATCAGCCAACCAATCAACTTTCATGAGTTGCAAGTCGGGGTCTCCGTCTCCCCATCGGCGAGGAGCAATGCGTGCTGTGATGAACACTGAGTTGCCAACGGAGAAGTACCCCTTAAATTGAGCCCACGCATCACCAAAGATAGGAAATTCACCAGCTCCACTGAAATCTTCGATACGGATTTTACCGTAAGCACTACCGCGCTTTGAGATAAACTCATTAGCTTGTGTCACGATTCCTCCCATAGTTACCTCTTGATTGAGATATTGGTTCAAATCATCAATGGTAGCCATTTGAAGTGTGCAAAGATTCTTGAGTACAATGGTGTACTCATCTAAGGGGTGTCCACTGATATATAAGCCAAGTAGCTCACCTTCTTTGTTTAGTCGCTCTAAATCGCTCCATTTATCATAAAGCGCAGGGGACTTTGGTTTGCTTATCTCCACAGCATCGCTTCCACCAAAGAGACTATTGTGAATCTCTTCTTGCTCTTGTTGGAAGCGTTGACCATAGCTGATGAGCGTTTCAATGAAGGTATAACCTGAATCATTCTTTGCAAAGAATTGTTCTCGAGTAAAGTTTTCAAAACTGTCAAAAGCTCCTGCCAAGACTAGGCACTCCACGTTTTTGCGATTGCATGCATTGAGGTTCACTCTCTCAAAGAAATCGTATAGGTCTTTGAAGACTCCATTCTTTTCTCTCTCTTCGATAATACTTTGCACAGCGTTATCTCCCAGGCCTTTGATACCAGCAAGTCCGAAACGCACATCTCCAGTGTGACTAACAGAGAATTTCCTAAAGCTCTCGTTGACATCAGGTCCCTTGCAGACGATACCCATTGCCTTAGTCTCTGCCAAAAACTTGGAAAGATCGGCAATATTACCCAGAGCACGACTCATGACTGCTGCCATATACTGAGCGGGGAAGTTTGCCTTAAGGTAAGCCGTTTGATAAGCTACCCAAGAATAGCAGGTCGCGTGGCTCTTATTGAAGGCATAAGACGCAAAAGCAGTCCAGTCTTTCCAAATTTTCTCTAGGGTTTCAGAGGAATATCCATGCTTTTCACCGCCAGAAACAAACTTGGGATACATGTGATTCAGCTTGTCAATCAGCTTTTTACCCATTGCCTTACGCAAGTTATCACTCTCACCTCGTGTGAAGTCAGCAATTTCACGCGACAAAAGCATCACCTGCTCTTGGTATACCGTGATGCCATACGTGTCCTTGAGGTATTTCTCCATGCAAGGGAGGTCATAGGTAATGGGTTCAATCCCGTGCTTACGTTTGATAAACTGAGGGATATACTCCATAGGACCAGGACGATACAAAGCATTCATTGCTATCAGGTCCTCAAAGGTAGAGGGGTGAAGTTCGCGGAGATACTTCTGCATACCAGGAGATTCGAACTGGAAGGTTCCGATAGTCCGACCATCACAATAAAGATCGTAAGTGGCAGGATCCTCAATGGACAACATGTCTATATCAACTTCAATACCTAGAGACAGCTTGATATTTTCGAGAGCTTCACGGAGGATCGAAAGCGTCTTGAGACCAAGGAAATCCATCTTGATGAGACCCGTTTCTTCAATCACGCTACCCTCGTACTGAGTGCAGCGAAGTTTTTCTCCAGACTCTTTATCCGTCGCGGTAGAAACAGGCACCCAATCGGTGATGTCATCGCGGCAAATGATAATGCCACATGCGTGAACTCCCGTGTTGCGTACATTTCCTTCCAGCATCTTTGCGTAGCGGATGGTATTACGCATCAAAGGATCTGATGACGCCTCTGCTTCGCGAAGCTCCGGAATTGCAGCTATTGCATTAGGAAGGTTCATCTTTGGCACCTTACCATTCTCATCGGATGGTAACTTGTCTGGGATGAGTTTACACAAACGGTTAGATTCGCTCAGTGGAAGCTGCAACACGCGAGCGACGTCTTTAATTGCCAATTTAGTAGCCATCGTGCCATACGTGATGATATGCGCTACTTTCTCTGCTCCATATTTGTCTGTCACCCATTGAAGTACGCGTCCACGACCGTCATCGTCAAAGTCTACGTCAATATCAGGTAGAGAAATACGGTCGGGATTCAAGAATCTCTCAAACAGCAAGTCATACTTAATTGGGTCTATATCTGTGATGCGTAAGCAATAAGCCACAGCACTTCCTGCGGCACTACCACGGCCTGGACCTACCAACACACCCAGGTCTTTACGAGCTACCTTGATATAGTCTTGCACAATGAGAAAGTAACCAGGAAAACCCATGGTCTTCATAATGTGCAACTCAAATTTTATGCGCGCTTCCGTCTCTTCATCTAGAGGATTGCCATATCTCCAATGCGCTCCCTCATAAGCTAGTTTTGCCAAGTAGTCAGCCTCCAGCTTAATACGGTAGAGTTTGTCGTAACCTCCGAGTTTTTTGATCTTGGCTTCGCCTTCTTCGCGGCTAATTACGACATTTCCGTTCTCATCTTGAGTAAACTCATCGTATAAATCAGCTTCAGAATACTTTTCTCTATAACTTTCTTCTGTGCCAAAATCCTCTGGAATCTCAAAGTTTGGCATGATAGGTCCGTGATCGATGGAGTATTCTTCAATCTTGTCCACAATTTCTTGCGTTGTTGCCAATGCTTCTGGTAAATCATGGAAGATTTCATTCATCTCTGCTTGCGTCTTAAACCATTCTTGCTTAGAATAGAGCATACGCGACTGATCAGAAACGAAATGGTTCGTAGAAAGACAAATCAGCAAATCGTGAGCCTCAGAATTATCTTCGTCAACAAAGTGGGCATCGTTGGTGCAAATATACTTTACACCGCACTTCTTAGCCAAGCGCAACAAACCTTCATTCGCTTTTTGTTGTAGCGGATAGGTTTCTCTATTGGCACGCTGGGCAGGGTCTTTGACCTCGTGGCGCTGCAGTTCGAGATAATAGTCTTCCCCGAAGCGTTCTTTGAACCACATCACGGCTTCTTCTGCACCTTCTTCGTCACCAGTGAGCAATTTTCTTGGAATCTCACCACCTAAACAAGCAGAAGATATAATAAGTCCTTCTTTGAATTGCTCTAAATCAGCCTTGTCGGTGCGTGGTTTCATGTAGAAACCGTCCACCCAAGCGCGACTTACCAGCTTTACTAAATTGTGATAACCAACTTCGTTTTTAGCAAGAACCACCAAGTGCCAACCGCTTCGATCTTCTTTGAGAGTTTTATCAAACTTCGTACGACGGGCGCAATACATTTCGCAACCAATAATGGGCTTAAAATCCATCACACGCTTAGCTTTTTCCATGGCTTTTTCTGTTTCTGCCATAGCATCAGCTAATGTTTTACCGTCATTTAGAACAACACTGCATGGATCTGTGCCTGCTTCTTGTGCTTTTGCTTGGAGTTCTTTGAGTTGTGCTTCAGCTTTTTTGAAATCTTTGCTTGCCCCACCCTTTTTCTTTTGGACATAATTGAAAAAATCCTTCACCCCCATCATATTTCCGTGGTCGGTTAACGCCATTCCTCTCATGCCATCAGCAATGGCTTTGTCCACCAATCGAGAAATTGATGCCTGTCCATCGAGAATGGAATAATAGGAATGGACATGTAAGTGTACGAATGGAATCATAATGCAGAAAAAACAAAGAGTAGGAAAAGAATACTTGTGAAACTTGACCAGTTAGTCGGATTTCAATAAAAGCCTTAGGGGTTAGTTAAAGAAGGTCCAGCAAATACCAAACTGTAGCATGCGCTGATTAGTGGGATAATGAGGTACTAAGAAGTAGCGTCCTGCAGATTGGTTGACATGGTTGTAAGCAATGTAGAAGCGGACTCCCTTCAGTTTGAAGTTCAAATAGGCATTAATCCAAGGATAATTACCTATCTTTGTCTGATGAGTAGTAGCTTGCACAGCAAACATTCCCATAGCAGGAGAATAAGCTGGTGCATTATATTCTGTAAAATATCGAACGTCAGCTCCCAACTCCGTATCAAGAACTTTCGCAATACGGAATCTTAGGAAAAGATTACTCCAAATGTTTAGTTTAGGCAAGGGTAGAACCCGATTAGAGCTTTGTTGGAAAGTCCATTCATTCTCCCAATTTAAGATACCCCAACGCAGTGCATGGGATAAAGTGGCAGACAGCACTTGGATATTATCAGAAGACTGCCCTACTTCCACACTATATTTTCGTGTGGCTAATTTAGTATTGTCACCATCTTCTTGTGTTTCTTGAAGATAGACATAGTTTTGAATACTCTCTACGCCAAGTTTTAGCTTTACTTTATGGAAAGATAGAGTTCCTTCAGCACGAACACGGAAAATTTTATTGAGATTCTCGTCCCACCAAGCATAACGAGAATGATAGGTTTGATAGTAGAAGGCGGGAGTCTCGTTTCTAATGAATCCTCCTGTCTCAAGAGCTAAAGTATCTCCCCAAAGCTTAAAATGCAAACCAGCTTGTCCTTCTACATTAAACTCTCCCCAGTCAGAACCAGTTGTGCGCATTTCGCCTAATACATTGTAGCGAAAATGCTTGGACTGAGCGCGATGTAACTGAGCTCCCAACGTAAAATAGTTTGTTGTTGTCGCATCATAAGTCCCTTTTGTATTGGGAAGCGTGAAGCGAGCTAGTTCATGTTTGGCAAAAACTATCATGCCCGTCTTTACCCATTTGCGGAACCCCTCTCGCATCTCCAGAGCTAACGTGTTTTGGACAGAGAGATAGTGCGTACTGTCATTTGCAACTTCCCCAGAAAGGAAAGGATGGCTAATAAAATACTTATCAATATTCTTTTGTGATGTGAATGTCCGATAGTTAGTTTCCACATTAGCCGTATGAATGATGGAAGCCACAGGAACGAATCTAGTGATTAACAACGAATCTGGTATACTCTTTTCTGTCTTCCCTGCTACTTGTGCCAACTTTACAGCAGTAATAGAATCTGCTTTGGCTTTAAGGCTACGACTTACAACCCGACCAGTAGAATCCGTCTTTTCATAGAAACCAAAAGAATATCGATGGGTCAAGAAAGCTTTGTCCACACTTACATTGTTTCTTACGCCTTCTAAGCGCATCGGCATATCAGCAGGACGATAAGTGGTGGGAAAACTCTCAGGATTGCTAATATAGTTTTCATCTTCTATACCACCATTTTCCAAGTTCTTTGTGTAACCAGTAGTATAAAAACTATGCATTTGATATTGATCGTCTCGGTAGCTTCCGTAAACTGTAGCACCAAAAGAAGAGTGACTCTGATTGCGATAGAATCCACGTGCGTAGAGATAGTCAATATCAAAGCCTATACCAGCCTTTTTGTTGATGTTTGTAGCAAATCGTGCCTTAAAATGGTCATCTCCATCTGTTTTATCACCCGAACTATAATAGTAAAGGTCTGCGATAGGGGATTTTGTATTGGTGAACATAAACTTTTCTGTAGGAAATAGGAAGAAGCTATAAGGTTTGGCAAAAATGAATTGTGAGCCCATCATAAAATCCTGCTGACCATCGTAGATGCGATTGATGCGAGGCGAACCTAACCCACCTAAAAAATTATAGTTGCCATAAACTCCAGTCATTTGATTGGAATTTTGAAAAAGGTGTTGTACGGTATCTGGCTCTATTGGGCGCACCCCTCCAAAGCGATGGTCTACATTCCAAACAAAAAGCCCTTTAGGTACGGTATTACCATCAATACTATCGTGTGCATGTCCGAATATGTCACGATTTTGGGATTGTCTGCCACGATTGTTTCCAAAGTCACGCGCAGAAAGTTGTGCATGTCCTTGGATGGCAAAAAGCATCGCCACGGCGATGCTTAGCAAACTATTAGAGATTCTTGAGAATAAAGTCATAGAGAGAATGCCACAATGGCTTCTGATATTTTGAATTTAGTATCTTTTGAAACGGGAAGCAAGGGTAAGCGTAATACTTCTTGTATTTCTTCGCGTATCGCTAGCATACATTTAACACCGGCAGGATTTCCTTCTATAAAAGCTAAATGGAATATATCGCGCAAATGGCGGTGAATGTGCAATGCTTCTGTGATATCATCGGCGCGAAGTGCGTTCACCATGGAGGTGACTTCGGCAGGAAAGGCATTCGCCACTACAGAAATAACTCCTGCAGCTCCTAATGACACCAATTCAAACGTGAGAGAATCGTCCCCACTAATCACATCAAATCCATCGGGCTTGTCTGCCAAAATGCTTTCCACTTGTTCGATTTTACCAGATGCCTCTTTGATAGCAACGATATTGTCGAAGTCGTGCGCTAATCGAAGTGTAGTTTCTGCTGTCATATTCACTCCAGTTCTTCCAGGTACGTTGTATAGAACTACTGGAACGGGAGAAGATTGTGCAATCGCCTTATAATGCTGATACAAGCCTTCTTGTGTCGGTTTGTTATAATACGGAGTAACAATCAGCACTCCGTCTATTCCGTCAAAATCTGCGTTCTCTAGGAAGGCACATACAGCGCCAGTGTTATTTCCTCCACATCCCAAGAGCAAAGGTACACGTTCTGCCACAACATCTACGAAGGTTTCTGTGATGGCTTCGCGTTCCGCTTGACTGAGTGTTGGAGTTTCAGCTGTTGTTCCTAAAGCACAGAGATAATCTACCCCACCCTCACTAATCAAACGTTCGATGAGTTCGCGCAGAGCAAAGAAATCCACTTCACCATCTTCGGTGAATGGAGTGACAACGGCAACGCCAGTTCCTTGAAAAGGATGATTTCTCATAGAGATAATTGAGAGAAAAGTGAGAGATAATGAATGTTTGAAATGCGCTAGTTGAAATAATCTGCATTATATATTGCGAATATATATCTGACTTGAAAATCAGATACTTACGCTATTTCAATTCAAAAATGTTACACTATTGTGTATTTTCGTCTGAAAAAGCGAAAAACCATGCTCTCAAAATTGGAGGTGGCTTTGTTCCCTTGGCAAAGGTAGGGCTTTCTTGAGAGGTGACAAAGAAATAACCCGAAATATCACTAAAAGCCCCCACGCGTTTCTCAACGAATGGGGGCAAACGTAATGAAAAAAATCGTAGTGAGTGTGGGGCGCGTTGTTGCCCCTTTTCGTTCTGTGAGGGTCTGCTATTTGTAAAAGCGTGAAAACAGAGAGATACCAGCAAATAAGATGCACGCTATCAAAGCAAGGGGCAACAGTCCGTAATACCACGGATGACGCGTGACGAGTTTGCGCGCCTTGTCTATGCTGTGCTTGGCTTGATAGATGGTATCTCGGGAAATGGCACGGATGGTGTCGTGGCGAATGTGCCAACGCTCGCGCCATCGTTCTTTGATGAGGGTTGTCCCCTCGGTGTAGATGCTATCACGAAAAAAAATGCTGTCGCGGTGGTAGATGGTTTGCCGTAACGTGTCGCGCTGTGTCACTCTCAGCGTGTCGTGCTTGGTGATGGTGCGCGTTATCTCTTTTGAGGTCGTGCAGCTACCTAAAACTACACTAAGAAACATAAATACAACAAGTCTATTCATAATTAAAATCTATATATTTGGTCATTCTCTTGTCTGTTTAATGGAAAGTTGCTACCTTTGCCGTACTCAAAAACAAGATATCAACGAAACAACTCCAATAATGAAGTACTTACCTCGTATTATCCACCTCTTACTAGGTGGCTTTTGTGCTATTGGTCAGTACTCTCGTGCTGAAAATACCACTTCTCCAACGATGCAAAAGCTTAGAGAAGAAGTAGAGAGTTACAGCCGTCGTACCGACAAACAAGCACTCCTTCGTGATGCAACAATGAACGCAACTGATGCTAGAAAATCGTTTAATAAGATAATAGCTCACTATGGGGAAAAGGTCAATTAAACAACAGCACACAGAACTACAGACAGCTGAGGGATTAGCTCATATTACAGAAGCTTCTGTTGTTTCTGATGATAATATACTCCCCTCTCCTGCTGAGCTACAAGCCTATTTGATGCTTAGCCCCGATTTCCCTCAATACTTTATAGAGGTGTCTAAAAAGGAGCAAGAACATCGACATGCGATAGAAAAAGAGAATGTTGAAATCGTCAAAGAATATAACCGTTCTCAATTCTCGCTACAGAAGCTTGGTATGTGTCTTGCTTTTATCCTTTTAATACTGCTTTTTGGCATTGGGGGTTTTATGATTTACATAGGGCACGAAGTTATCGGAAGTAGTGCATTCTTCGTTTCTCTTGTTTCTACAATCGGTTTATTCTTCCCCGATAGATGGAAAAAGAGCAAAAAGGACCAATCTAGCGACTAAGTTTTTACTTAGTCGCTTTTCTTTTACACAATCGTCACTGTTATTTCCTCCCCCTTCTTTTGCGCTTCGTGCATCATCTTGTAGAGTTTTTCAAAGGTCGCGCGACTATTTAAGACGGTTCCAATCTGCTTATTTTCCCCGACTAGGATGCAGCCGTGCGTGTCCTGCGCGGTGTTCCCTGCGTGGATAAGCACCCCTTGGAAACCCTTCACACCCACAAGGCGCGGTAATTTGCCGCCGCAAACTTGCTGATAATACGTGTAGCGTGAAAATCGGGGGCTAACGCTGTCCATATCCACGCGGTACGTACCCGTGGGGATTGCCGTTTGTCCTGCCACTTTGAGCTTTGTAATAACGTGTTCGGGCTGTCTGTCGGTGAGATTGCGGTCGGTGTCTTCGAGCGTGTCGCACACTTTTTGCCCTGCAATTTCAAGCGCGCCAATCGTATAGGTTTCGCGTTTCGCGTTTCGTCTGATATAGATATTCATTTCTTTGTTGTCTTTTGGTAGTGGTTGAATGTTTGAAAAAACGCGCGCACCCTTTGTTAGGTCTTCACCCTCTCGGGGCGCGCGCTTCGTTCTGTGGTTAATCCGTTGCGTTGTCCGCTTCGGGGGCTGCTTGGTCTTCGTTAGCCTTTCTCATAAGGTCGGTAACTAGTTTCACAATGTCCGCTTCATTCATTGGCGGTGGGGTGTCGTTGCTTTGAGTTGCGCGCTCGATTTCTTTAAGCACTGCAACGGCTATTCCTCTGCTTATGTCGCTAGGGTTCTCAATTACCGCGCGCACTGTCTTTGCTCCACGCGCAATCTCAGCCTTCTTCGTGGTGCCCTCTGCCATACTAAAAATTTCTACGCCTGCCATCAGCACTGCGCAAAGCATCGAGATGACGGGAAAAGGGGTAACAATGCACACCACTAGGTCAAGCATCACCGCGCATAGGTAAATCGAATAATAGAGTAGCAATTTGGGTCCTGTTCCCATACGCATTTTCAGACTTTCGATTTTTTCTCCGCGCTTCTTCGACTTGAAACAACCGACAATTAAATCAGCGATGACAAAGACTAAAATCGCTAGCGCTGCAATTAGGATAATAATTCCGTGCAGAACTAGATGCTCGATTAAAAACTTGTAAAATACTTCTTTCATCTTCTGCGTACTATGACAAGCCTAACAACTTCTTGATTTGATCTGCTACGGGAGTGGCTGCCGGGATTGTCTTTACTATTTTCCAATCAAGCCCTCGATCATCTGTACTTCCATAGTAATCATTGCGCAAATGATACATTCCAACCCCTGGGATTCTACCATATATCCCAATTTTCAAGCTGAACTGGCTGCTAAATTCTTTATACTGAGAACGGCTATAAATTCTATAAACAAGCCCATCTTGTGCACAAGCAAACAACAGATAAGGCTCACCATCCTCATCGCGGTTATCCTTATCAGAATCAATTTGATATAAAAAACGCCCATCTTCTAAGCGCATCAAATCGCCACACGAGTCACCCAGCAAGACACCAGCGTCATAAAATTTCTTAGTTAGAGATAGGAGCGGTTCATTGGTATAACCGACTCGGAGAGTGCTTTTAGTGAGGAAATCCTTTTCCCTTTCTTTGAGCTCTTCTAGTTCATGCGCTGTCTTGCTTACTATTTCATTTACTGCAGTAAGTCGTGCTCCTAGGCCAGAGGAATCAGACACAGGACCGCTCTCCAACACTGCTCCCTTTGCAATGCGTTCCACTCTCCTTATTTCACTCGCATTTTCAGTAATATAGCGTAAGTGTTCTTCTCTGTCTGATACAAGTCCATCCACGGTATGCTTCAAATCCCGCAAAGTTGACTTAGCTTCATCCGCAGCTGCCTTAACTCCATCTGCAGTGGACTTAGCTTCATCTGCAGTGGACTTAGCTTCATCTGCAGTGGTCTTAGCCGTATCTGCAGTGGACTTAGCTTCACTGGCAATTGTCGCGGTACTTCCAGCAGACTTGTCTTCTACAGTATAGTCCGTATCTCCTAATTGGAAAAAACGACCAACAAAGTGCCCTAAAACCAAATCATTAACATCAACACCTTCTGTGTCTGATTCTATTTGTGCCACTGAATACTTATGAAAATCGACACCAAGAAGATCGGTACGGGAAAAATCAACTTTTTGTAGAGTGGAGAGGTTATAAAATGACACGGAATAAACATCGAACAGTCCTCCAACGTTACGATTCAACTTCCCATCAGTCAGACGTTGGAAGACGGTACCATCCTCCAATACGATTTTTACAGCGGTATCTTGTCCGGTCTCAATGCCTGACAATTTTTTCCAACAGAAAGCTGCACGACAAAGGCGATTTAGTCTTTTATAGTTTTCTCGTTGTTCACTCGTCAATTGAGACAACAACTCCGACTCGTTCAGCACTTTAGTATATACGCTCTTATCGTATACTCCCAAAGTGTTCCCACCGCCTTCCCCCTTCGGCGCGTTCTCCAAAGCTGCCACGCGCTTTTCTAGAGGTTGCAAATCAACGCTTCCGCCTGCACCTTCGGGTAGACGTTCTGGTTTTACCTTTCCATCAGGACTCAAAAGTTCATCCTTTCTGACGTACTCCGTACCTTTTCCAGATTTTCTTCTTGCATTTACTCCAATCGTTAGTGCCATATCAAAATCCCCATTTTAGATTATTCGTTGCGATGCCTGTTTGTTTGATTGCTGCGATGATCTCTGGATTCCAACCGACTTCGAAATACGTTTCCAAGAACTCACCCTCGTCTGCCCCCGCAAGCTGGACAGACAACAATACTGGTTCGTCTCCGTCATTTTTGACGTTGAAACATTGACCATTCGCAAGTGTGAAATTTTTACTCTCAAGCTCTGAGATTACGCCCATCTTGCCTATTTGGGAAGATACTACTTCCCCCGAACGTGTCATTGACATAAGCTAATAGTTTTGTGTTAGTAATAAGCGGTGATAGACAAAGTTACAAGTTATCGTAGAAAGAGGATAAGGTGAAGAATAAGTCTGAAACAACTTTCAAAAGCTCTCCTTAGGGGAGGGGCAATAACAACTACACCTTTATTGTTTCGTTTTTGGCATTTATCTTTGTTCGGTACTTTCTTTTTTGTATCTTTGCCACATCACTAAATTGTATCATTATGAAGAAATTAGTCTTTTTATTCATTCTCGCTCCCTTGCTTATGGCATGTGGCAGCGATACACCAGAAACACCCAGCAACACAAAGGGCAAGATACTCCCCGACCAGCTCGTGCGCATTGAAGCAGCGCAAGGCGTTAGAACTCGCGCTGCTGAGGCTGAATATACCGAGGACGGAGAAAAACTGCTGACCGCGCTAGAAGTTGTGAAACAAGGGGTTGTCCTTGCAGGCACGTTTTTCACGCAACCTGACACATCTCTTATGTGGCAGCCCTCCTATTATCATTATGGTGAGCGAGGTTTTGCCGATACCATGCGAGATACAACCTCTGCCATCCCTGCCTTGCTCATGTTTAGCGAGGATATTCTCACTTCAAAAGGACTGCAACCTGACTTTCTAAAGGCTAAAGATGTCCTTGTGTTAGGGGAGATGAAAAAGAATCCCCGCCGTGACCAATACGGCTTCTATGAACGCGACACAATCGCCTACGTCCCTAACTCCGTGCTTCGCGAAGCAGAGCAGAAAATCTACAAAGCCTACGCAGATAGCAACTACACCGAAGTATACCGCCTTTTCAATGAAGCTTATAAGTTTATCCCCACCACCAGCAAGCAGTGGCAACGATTGAAACGCTCAGGAAAACTCTAGCACATACGCAACATTTAATGCCCCATGCCGTCAAAATTTGATGACATGGGGCATTTTGGTTAATCCCTACTTCCTATGATAGCAAAGGTAAAGGGTGCGTTCGTGAGGTTACAATTGCGCTGCACATCTCGAATAAAACACCACGCAACGTTTGGTGTCTGCATCGCGAGTTGCCCTAACATTAGATTGCCATTGCCAATGGGACTTATGATTATACTATAATTCATGTGCCCTATATCGTGGTATATCAAATACTCCCCAGTAGAACGTTTCTCAACACGAATTGCGCTACCCCACAGAGATTCGGGTGCGCCATTTTCCTTTACTTTTCCACTTGCAAGCAATCCTGGCATGTCGTGCTTACCTTTGATGTGGAGTTTGCCGTCTTTTATGAAGGTATATTGCGAAGGGGATTGATAAGCCATAATCCCATCTGCAAACACGCCAGTATAGGGGTCTTGATTGGTCTGCGTATAGGTCAAGGGCGACATCATCTCCAGTACACCCGTCGCGTTAAATGCCCCGTATCCCGATAGCACCAACGCAAGGTCGTACTCCTGCCCTGGATATAAGTTAATGAGGACATCAAGGTTGAAATCTTTACTTGTCACGCCCTCCTTCACCTGCCCTAGCGTCATCACTGGTTGATGGTAGTTCGCTCCTCTGGGCTTAAGTACGAGGGTCAAGATACAAGGAGCGTAATTAGTCCCTTGCTTGGATAAGCGAAATCGGCAACGGAGAGTTCCCGTTGCACGTGTAGCGCGGAAATAAGGAGATTCTTCCTTCTGTGCCACATCCCAATAGAACGATGGATTTACCCCAGAGACAGACATCGACATGGGGTCAATCTTACCTACTACGGTAGCTCGCGCCACAAGTTGGTCTATGGTGGGCATACCCCCTCCCGAAAAGTTTACACGTTCCACTCCGTTATTGTCGGCTACGTATAGGGTGGACTTCCCCGTCTCCTTGTTTTTTGAAAAGGTCAGGTCTCCGATGTGTCCACTTCCATTGTGATACATTGCAATAGCTTCGCTTTCCTCAGGCTTCCCGAAATTTGAGATTCCAAGCGCAAGTGCAGGTCTAGGACTGTTGCCTACCTTAGTAGAGCGCAATCCGCTCACACGATGAAGGCGCGCAGGGCCAGGCAAAGCTCACCCAGTACACCCGCTACCTG
>ENA-OWNK01000723-OWNK01000723.1-metagenome-genome-assembly--contig:-NODE-723-length-15172-cov-3.611431_pt1 | contig 15172 bp, 10 predicted proteins | sample MGYA00245343_ERZ651121 | MGnify/ENA primary metagenome ERZ651121 (study PRJEB26857, sample SAMEA4031775) | metagenome | biome: human; feature: oral; material: saliva | place: Philippines | collected 2014... | reverse complement strand
CAAGGGTTCAGTAGTGGGAGCGTTTTCTGCCACCAAAGGTTGGACTTCGTCTTCATCGTTCGTATTTTCGGGAGAAAGCACGTTTTCGGCATGATGCTTTTGACGATAAGCCTTAAACCCTTCGAAGATGGCGCGTGCCAAAGTTTCTACTCCTTGGCGAGAGTGTAGGAATTTTTCCTCTTCGGTGTTGGAAATGAAGCCCAATTCGGTGAGTACCGAAGGCATGGAGGTGGCACGGAGCACGAGGAAACCAGCTTGGTGCACCCCTTTATTGTGGCGACCTGAGGAGGTGTAGTTCCGCTGGATGGCGCGCGCAAGGTCAACACTCTGCTGCATATTGCGATCTTGCATAAATTCGAAGATAATATAGCTCTCCGACTTGCGAGGATCGAAATTGTGATACGTTTGTTTGTAGTTGCTTTCTTGGGTGATGACACTATTTTCTCGCTTTGCCACTTCTAGGTTGTCCGCTGCGCGGTGCATACCCAGGGTGTAAGTTTCAGCCCCCATCGGAGCCGCTTTTCCCACTGGCGACGAATTGGTGTGTACCGAGATGAAGAGATCCGCTTTGTTGCGGTTGGCAATATCTGCGCGTCCTTGTAGGGTGACAAAAACATCGGTCTTTCGGGTGTAAATCACCTTGACGCCAGGGCAGTTTTGTTCGACCAGTCTGCCGAGTGCCAGAGCCACATTGAGGTTGATGTCTTTTTCTTTGGTGAGCTGTCCCACTGCTCCGGCATCTTTTCCGCCGTGTCCAGCGTCAATGACGAGCACGAAGGGACGTTTTGTTGCTGCGTTGACCGATAAGCACGCACCACTGCCCCACGCCACTGTGAAGAGTAGCATGAGCATCCAGACGAGTCGTGCCCAATGGTTTCGAGAAATCATAGTAGTATGTAGCATCGTTTGAAATGATGTTGCCTGGCAAAGTTAATCATTTTCGGGGGAATAGCCCTCATTTCTGGTAGAATAGTCTTGTTTATGTCGGATATTTAGCACATTCCACCCGTGGTATCGGTGAAATCACCACTTAGGAACAACAAATTCGCCCCACTTCTTTAGGGGGAAGTAGGGCGAATTTGAGCCTTTTGTGCGTGAGCTGTCCCTAAATGACTGACCTGCTGAGGGCATTTGGGGGAGTGCATCGCTGGAGAATGGAAGGTGCAACGGCTAAAAAGGAAATAATCATATCCTCATTGAGTAGAGTTGTACCAAAGTGCTCACGCGGTCTGGAATGTGTAGGACTTATTCTCCAAACAGAGGGGTCGAGAGGTAGCGTTCTCCTGTGTCGGGGAGGATGGCAACGATGGTTTTCCCTTCGTTTTCTGGCTTTTGTGCCAAGGAGATTGCGGCATGGAAAGCAGCACCCGACGACACTCCGCAGAGGATGCCTTCTTTTCGTCCAAGCAAGCGAGCGGCTTCGTATGCCTCTTCGTTGGTGACTTGCATCACTTCGTCCACCACAGCTGGGTTGTAGGTCTCGGGGATGAAGCCTGCGCCAATGCCTTGAATCTTGTGGGCACCTGCTTGACCACCACTGAGCACGGGCGAGTCTGTGGGTTCTACTGCCACGATGCGAATGGATGACTTTTGCGTTTTTAGATAGAAACCAGCGCCACTCACAGTGCCACCTGTGCCCACGCCTGCCACCAATATGTCGACTTCACCTTGGGTGTCTTGGGCGATTTCCACGCCAGTCGTGTTGAAGTGAACCTGTGGATTAGCTGGATTGACAAATTGTCCTAATGTGACCGCGCCTGGGGTGTTCAGACGAATCTCTTCGGCTTTTGCCAAGGCTCCTTTCATGCCTTCGGCACCTGGGGTGAGCACCACTTCGGCACCATAGGCAGCCACCAAGCGACGGCGTTCGATACTCATGGTTTCGGGCATCACGATGATGGCTTTGTAGCCCTTGATGGCAGCGACAAAGGCGAGTCCCACACCCGTGTTTCCGCTCGTGGCTTCAACGATGGTGGCACCTGGGGAGAGTTTGCCTTCGCGTTCTGCGGCTTCAATCATAGCGAGGGCGGTGCGATCTTTCACCGAACCGGCAGGATTAAAGGATTCTAATTTGACAAGTACGCGCGCTTTGAGTTGAAATTCAGCAGCCACGCGTGCAGTTTCTACAAGGGGAGTGTGTCCCACGAGTGCAAGTGCAGAAGAAGCTATTTTAGACATAGGCTTTGTGTTGAGCGTAAATAGAGAGTTTGGATAGAGAAATTCGTGGCATCTGCGGATTTATGCGTAACTTTGCAGTGATACGGTGGTTCTCTACCGCAAATTTACAAGTTTATAAGCAAACATCTAGGATGCACGCCTTATAAAATAAGTGTGTTTTTGCATTTTCTCTTCATGACGCTCCAACCCCTCCTTAATCCCGATCAAATCGCTCAGCTCACTGTGGCGCTTGCTCAGCCTGATCCTCACATCCCATTGGGAGAAGCTGACGGCATCGTGCCAGCTCAACTCGAAGAAGCCGTGACGTTGTTGCGCGACTTGGTATTTCCAGGTTATTTCACTTCGCGCCCCACGGTGGAATGCTTGTCGAAACTCTCGCGCATCCTCCTCGAACAGGTGCGACAAGCTCTTTTGGTGGCGGGAGAAGATTGCTGTTCGCGCCAAATCACCACGGCTTTCATGGAGTGTCTCCCCGAGTTGCGCCGTCTCATAGGACTAGATGTTGCAGCGATTTACGATGGCGACCCTTCGTCCACCACGTTTTCGGAGGTTATCTTGTGCTATCCTTCGGTGAAAGCCATCCTACATTATCGCATGGCTAATGCCTTGCTCCGTGCCAAAGTGCCCATTTTGCCACGCATCATCAGCGAATTGGCGCATGCTCAAACGGGCATTGACATTCACCCTGGTGCGCAGATAGGAGAAGCCTTTGCCATCGACCACGGCACGGGTGTGGTGATAGGAGAAACCTGCATCATCGGGCGCAATGTGCGTCTCTATCAAGGTGTCACCCTCGGTGCACGCAGTTTCCGCAAGGCAGAAGACGGATCGTTGATGAATGTGCCGCGTCATCCCATCATCGAAGACAATGTGGTTATCTATAGTAATGCCACGGTGTTGGGGCGCATCACCATCGGTCACGACAGCATCATTGGAGGTAACGTGTGGTGTACGCAAGCTATGCCTCCACACAGTCGCATGTTGCAGAGCAAAACCACCCTCGGCGCCACCTTTGAAGACGGAGGCGGCATCTAGCAGTTTGTCTTGCCATGAAGGTAAGAGTGGAGCATATCCTTGCTCATGCTAAGCGTGCTCAATAGCAACATCGAATAGTGCGATAAAAAAATAGGCTGGCGCAACGAAGTTCTCGAAAGAGTCTCATTGCGCCAGCCCTTTTTCTAGCATCTAATATTGATAATTCTTCTGTGAATTCTTGACATTTAGATCAAAGGAATACCCATTTCCTTGCAAGATTGTCGCATCTCTTCGGGCCAAATGGAGGCTTGGATTTCTCCGATATGTGCCTTTTGCAGATAGTACATGCAGAGTCGACTTTGACCAATACCACCTCCTACACTGAGCGGTAGGCTGCCATCGAGCAGTCGTTGGTGGAAATAGAGCGAACGGCGGTCTTCGTGTCCGCTCTCTTTGAGTTGGCGTTCCAAAGCCTCCTTGTCCACACGGATGCCCATGGAGGAAAGTTCCAGCGAACGACCTAACACTTCGTTCCACACCAGAAGGTCACCATTGAGTCCAGGAAGTCCCTCTTCGGAGCGTGTAGAATAGTCATCATAGTCAGGAGCGCGCAAATCGTGTGGCTTACCGTCCCCCAATTTTCCTCCAATACCAATGACAAACACCGCACCAAGTTCGCGCGTAATGGCATCTTCACGCTCCTTCGCACTCATGTTAGGATAGCGTTGTCGTAAAGTTTCAGCATGAATAAAGGAAATCTCCTCAGATAATTGCGGAGTGAGTTGTGGAAAACGCTCACACACCAGATATTCCGTGCGCTGCATGGCGGCATAGATGGAGCGAACGATTTGTTTCAAGAAGTCGACAGTGCGATTTTCTGGTGCAATCACGCGCTCCCAGTCCCACTGATCCACATAAAGGCTGTGGAGATTGCCCAATTCTTCGTCTGCGCGGATGGCGTTCATGTCAGTGTAGATGCCATATCCCTCTGCTATCTGATATTCTGCCAGAGTTAGTCGTTTCCATTTTGCCAACGAATGCACCACTTCTGCGCGAGCATCGCCCAAATCTTTGATGGGGAAATTCACCGCACGCTCTGTTCCGCTTAAATCGTCGTTGATACCCAAACCGCGCAGCACAAAAAGTGGGGCAGTGACGCGACGCAAGCGCAGCGCAGTGGAGAGGTTGTCGGCAAAAAACTCTTTAATGACCTTAATACCTTGTTCCGTTTCGCTCATGTCTAGGAGCGGATAATAATGGTTGAGGGGGAGAATATAGCTCATAGGATAAGATTTATCTGATGAAGGGATGAAATGTTTTACAAATCACTAGAAAACAAGTCTATTTTCTGACTATTTTCCATTTTTACACCCACAAAAGTACATTTTTATTTGGAGTCTTAAAAGCAAAAATGCGTTTTTCTGGTAGTTTTAGTTGCGTTTTTCTTTTGTGGAGTGTAGAAAAATAGCATTTTGTGCGCAAAAGTGCTTTAGTTTATGGTTGTGCGCCACTACATTTATCGCAGATGCCTTTGACCACAAATCCGACAGTGCGGACTGAAAATCCTTCGGGCAGTTCGGGTATAGGCACAGGAACCCCACGAAGACAGAAGGTGCGCTGGCAACGCTCGCAGTAAAAGTGAGTGTGGAGGTCTGCCAATTCATCATTTTCGTCCTCGCCACAGTGGCAGTCATCGGCACAGAGGGCATATTTCGCCAAACCGCTACCATCTTCCACAATGTGCACAAGGTGATGCGCCGCAAAGGTGGTGAGCGTGCGAAAGAGGGTGCTTTTGTCGAGTGTCGGAAGTATCGCTTCGAGGTCGGAGAGTGCCAGTGCGCTTTCTTGAGTCATGAGTGTGCGAAGCACGAGTATGCGACTCGAAGTGGCACGGATGTCACGATGAGCGAGTTTGGCTTCGACAGCTTGGGTGAGCATTGGGTCATTCATAACTGCAAAGGTAGCATTTTTTTCTCTTTTCGGGTGCAAATCTTGTGTTTGCTGTGGGGAATCTAGGAGAGTAGGGACAATGCCTCGCCACTCCGAGGCATGCTATCCGCGAAAGGGCAAAAAGAAACCCCGATAACGTCTAGCGTTTATCGGGGTTTTCAAAAAGTTGTGTTTTATATAGATAAAAGGCCAACACGAGGTTGGTATGAAGGGCTAAGGCAGGTGTGTTCTTGTGCAAGTTGTTGTCTAAAAAGGTGAGGAGTTATGGTGAGCTTTGTCGAGAAAATCCCAATCAAATTCCTCCACCGTGTCGGGTTGTGCAAGTTGTTCGGTGACACGTGCCTCAATGTCGTTGCGCAATTCGTGGTTTTCTGCTAGTGTTTGCAAAAAAGCTTCGCGCCCCATGGCGATGTGGCGGTCGCCAAGGCTGTACCACGCACCAGTCTTGTGGAGCACCTTGAGGACAAGCCCGAGCTGGAGCAATTCGCCCAAGTGTGAGATGCCGCGTCCGAAGATTAGTTCAAATTCGCAGGAGCGGAATGGCGGTGCCATCTTGTTTTTCACCACTTTCACGCGCGTCATTGCACCAATGTCGCAGCCGTCTTTCTTGATATTGCTGAATCGGCGCACATCGAGTCGGAGAGAAGCGTAAAACTTGAGAGCGTTGCCCCCTGTGGCACTTCTGGATTGCCAAAGGGGACGTTGATTTTCTCGCGCAGTTGGTTGATGAAGAGGCAAGTGGTGCGCGTTTTTGCCAGCGAAGCCGTGATTTTGCGCAGTGCTTGACTCATGAGCCGCGCCTGCAGTCCGAGTTTGTTGTCGCCCATCTCCCCTTCCAGTTCAGCTTTCGGGGTGAGGGCTGCCACAGAGTCCACCACCACGAGGTCAATAGCAGCAGAGCGGATGAGGGTGTCGGCTATTTCGAGCGCCTCTTCTCCACTGTCGGGCTGTGCCACGAGGAGGGCTTTGACGTCGACGCCTAGTCGCGCGGCATAATGTGGGTCAAAGGCGTGTTCTGCATCGACAAACAGTGCCGTGCCTCCCGTGCGTTGCACCTCGGCTATAGCATGGAGGGCGAGCGTAGTCTTGCCCGAAGCCTCGCCACCATAGATTTCTACGATGCGCCCCCGAGGATAACCACCGATGCCTAGGGCAGCATTGAGCGCCATGGAGCCTGTGGGAATCACTTCTATTGGTTCGGTGGGCTGTTGTCCAAGAAACATCACCGAACCTTGTCCGAAATCTTTTTCAATTTGTCGCATAGCCGCTTGCAGGGCTTTGATGCGCGCGCTACTCTCTCCGATAGGGGTGGAATGGTCGTGTTTAGTCATGGTAAGAAAGTTTGTAAAGTTCTTGTTGAAACGGAGAAATACCTCTTTGTATGGGTGGACTACGCCTTGAAAATAGAGTGAAAATCTCCTTGAAATATGATTTCTCGCGAAGGATGCTGCGAATGATGGTGCAAAGGTAAGGGAGCTTATTGACGAAATGTGACAATATTAGATTGTAAGCGTTAAAGTGTTGTGGGAAATCCTCCCTTCTTTTTGTTACAAAAGGAGGAACAATCGGAGGTGAAAAACAGACAACAATGGTGGTTTCATGGGAATAATTTGAGGTATGTATGCAATGTCTGTTTACAGAGGAGTAAATTACCCCCTCTTCCTTGGCAGATTGCTCAAAAAAAGTTACCTTTGCGGTAGCAGGAGAAAGGCAATGTGCGTGGCTAGCTGCGACGATGATTGCAATTTGTCTGGATAGTTTCGTCCCCAAGTTGATAAAATCGTCCGATTAAGCCTCTAAGGCGCTTGATTGAGCCCCTCGTTTTACCCTAAATTTCGCACGTTTCTCCTCGTCTCTCCTTTTTTCATGTGGCGCACAGCCACTCTCCAACATATAGACATGCACGATACCACCATCTCAGACCCTGCTCTCAGAGGATTTGCGGCTTGCGGTTGTGGATGCTCCAAGCATCAGCTCAATACGTTCGACTATTACAGCGACGTTCCGGGTAACAACCAAGTGTCGAACCTCGTAGAAGTGCAGTTTAAGAATACAAGAAAAGGATATTTCCTCAATGATAATCAGCTCGACCTTGCCAAAGGCGACATCGTAGCTGTGGAAGCCTCGCCAGGGCATGACATTGGCACAGTGACCCTTACAGGAAGTTTGGTGCCACTGCAAATGAAAAAGGCGCAACTTAAGCCAGGTACAGACTTGAAACGCATCTACCGCAAAGCGCGCCCCGCCGACATTGAAAAATGGGAAGAGGCGCGCGGTCGTGAAAATGCTACCATGATTCAGAGCCGACAAATAGCCAAAGAGCTTGAATTGGACATGAAAATCGGTGATGTGGAATATCAAGGCGATTGCAACAAAGCAATTTTCTATTATATTGCTGATCAGCGTATTGACTTTCGCAAATTGATTCGCGTTTTGGCAGACACCTTCCATATACGCATCGAAATGAAACAGATTGGTGCCCGACAAGAAGCGGCACGCATCGGAGGAATCGGACCCTGCGGCAGAGAATTGTGCTGCGCATCGTGGAGAAAAGATTTTCAAACGGTGTCTACGGGTGCTGCGCGTCAGCAAGATCTTTCCCCCAATCCACAAAAATTGGCTGGACAGTGCGGAAAACTCAAGTGCTGCTTGAACTATGAGCTCGACACTTACCAAGAAGCACATCAAACGCTTCCTGAGCGCAACATAACGCTCGAAACGCTCGATGCCACCTATTTCCATTTCAAAACGGACATCTTGAGCGGTCGTATCACCTACTCCATGGATAAGCGCATGGCGGTCAATCTGGTGACCATTAGTGCTCAGAGAGCTTGGGAAATCATTGAGCAAAACAAAGCGGGTGACAAGCCTGAAGCACTCGATAATGAGGAACGCGCGGTGCCTAAAAAGCCCGTCGATTTGGCAGAACAAGACGATTTGACCCGCTTCGACAAGCTCCGCAAAAACAAAAAGCGCAAACCTCAATCGAAAGATCGTGACCGCGCCCCACGCAACCGTGAGGAACAAGGACGAAACAATCGTGAGGAAGGCAGAAGGCCTCGCGAAGCTCAAGGCAACCAGCGCGAGGAGCAAGGAAATGGTCGTGATGAGGCACGTAGACCGCGTGAATATCGCCAGCGCGAGCCTAGAAAATCAGATAACGCTCCCCATAGTGCGAACCAGCCAGCAAAGGAATAGTTTATGAACTGGGCACAATTTCACAAAACGGTGTCTGCGCGCCATGGCTTGTGGGTGATGCCGCTCGCAGTATTGCTCATGGTGGTAATGTCGCTCGCAAGTTGCACCACCCACGATGGTTATCTCCACTACCAGTCGTTGCACGTTTCTGGTTGGGAATACCGTGATTCTGCGGCATTCGTCGTAGATTCCCTCCCCACCTCTGGCACGCGCCATTTGACCATAGCCCTGCGCAAATCGTCAGCGCACGCCTATCCCTACACCAGTTTGGCGATTGCCGTGCACCAAACCTGGAAGTTGGGTGACAGCACGGTGCTCAACCGCACCGACACGCTCGACTGCACCTTCCACCATCCCGACGGAATGGTGCGCACTAAGGGAGTGTCGCTCTATCCTTACGAATTTCCTCTCGGCACTATCGCACTACCTGCTCACGCCACAGGGCGTGTGGTCATCCGCCATCTGATGAGTCAGCAGAGTCTTCCCGGCTTCGATGCCATTGGATTGAGAATGGAGTGAGAGATGGCCTTGTTTTTTGGACTAAATATTTGAATATCATGCCACTTCTCGATGGTCAGATTGACAAAAGTTTTCGCTCTCGCATTGTGAGCCGATAAATGAGCCATTAAATGAGCGACAGAGGAAAATCATAGAGTACATTAGATATAAAGCTTATGCCCCACATACGTAGATTTTTACTTTTGATGACGACCTTCGCGCTGACTTTAGCGACGATGGCGCAGCAGCGTGTGGTGCAAAATAAGCCCTTCATCGACGAACGTCCCTGGCACTATGGATTCCATATCGGATTTCACGATCAAAGTCTCAAACTCATCAACAATGGTTTCGTAGATCCAGCCACGGGTGCACAGTGGATGGCAGAAAACGACCGTCAAAACTTTGGGTTCTCTGTGGGGATACTCGGCGACTGGCGCATCACGCGTCAACTAGCACTACGTGTGAGTCCTGGATTACACTTTGGTTCTAAACATATTGGCTTTCGCAACCAAGTGGATGGTGCACGGAGGTCGCAAGATTTGAAAACAACTTATGTGGCTGTTCCCGTAGATCTCAAAATTGCCGCACCGCGCTTCAACAACTATCGCCCCTATCTCGTAGGAGGTTTTTCTGCCATGTACGACATGACCAGCGGAAAAGGCGATATGCTCCGCACCCAACCCCTGCAAGCTTTCGTGCAAATCGGACTCGGCTGCGATTTCTACCTGCCTTTCTTCAAACTAAACCCCGAACTTAAGTTCTATTTCGGGTTGAGCGACGTCTTGCGTCATCATCGTCCCGACCTCACCGATCCGGCACAGCAGATTTTCACGCAAGGCATCTCCAAAGCCACACCAGGCATGGTAGCCCTCACCTTCTATTTTGAATAATCTCCGAATAGTCTACGCATATCTCCACACAATCCTCGAATAACCTCGAAAATCCTTGAATAACTTCTAACCAACTTCCAAACAGCCCTAACGAGCTTCGCCATCTCTCGAATCTAATCCATCAAGACGGCGAACACTCAGCTGTCAGAGGAAAGGAGATATTCCCCCAAAAGAAATTCAATACTCATCAAATCAATAATCACTAAGCATGAAAACCAAGATTTTTTCATCTTTGCTCTCCTTTGTGGCACTAGGTGTGTTGTGGTGTTGTAGTGTACTTTCTGCTTCTGCACAAGTGCAAGTAGACCACTACTACATCATCTCTAATGTGTCGAATGGGAAAGTACTCTCCACTGGAGGAAAAGACGCGAAAGATGCTCCACTGGTGGGAGAAACTTTGCAAAAAAACAGTCCGAGCCAGTTGTGGCAACTCAAGAAGTCTGAACCAGACGCTGTTGCCCTCTACAACCCTTTTGCAGAACTGGCTGTGGACCTCGCCATTAAGTCGAATAAAGGTCCACTTTTGTGGTCGCTCGATGTGACAAATCCCAATCAGCAGCTCATTCTCGAACCGGAAGGTAACAACTTCCGCCTGCGCGCTGCTTCTTATCAACATGAAGAGCTCTACCTCGCTGTGACTAGTGGGGGAAGAGTGATGCTCGAATTCGAGAAGACGAAGAACTCGCTGTTCAAGTTCACAGAAACGGACATCAAAAACATTAAGCTTCCTGCGCAAACAGAATGGCAAAGTGAGAAAATCTTTGGTATCAACAAAGAACGTGGTCACGCCACCTACATTCCTTATGTTTCCACCGACAAACTCCAAGCCGATGCGCGCTATCAAAAAGCTTGGTTGACTCCCGAAAACGCGCAATTCCTTTCGCTCAATGGAGAATGGAAGTTCAAGTATGCGCCCGATGCTGCCAAGCGCGACACCGCGTTTGTGAAACCTACGTTCGATGTGTCTAAATGGGACAACATTGAAGTACCTTCTTGCTGGGAAATGAAGGGCTACGACAAACCTGTCTACGTCAATGTGGACTACATCTTCTACGACAAACCACCTTATATCACTCTCCGACCTGAATATGCGGGAAAAGTGGATCCCAACCCCGTGGGAAGCTATCGCCGCACCTTCAATCTCCCTACTGATTGGGACAAAAAGAATGTGTTCCTCCATTTCGATGGCATTTATAGCGGTGCTTACGTTTGGGTGAATGGTCAATACATTGGCTACACCGAAGGAGGTAACAATGACGCAGAGTTCGATATCTCTAAGGCTGTGAAAACTGGTGAAAACCAAGTGGCTGTGCAAGTGATTCGTTGGACAGATGCTTCTTATCTCGAAGGGCAAGATGCTTTCCACATGAGTGGATTGCACCGCGATGTTTATCTCGTGGCAACTCCTCAAACTTTTGTGCGTGATCATGTCATCACCGCTCAACTTGATGCTTCAAAAGCCTACACCAGTGGAAAGATGGAAGTGAGTCTTGAACTCGACAACCGTCACAAACTCAGTGGTACGAAGCAAATCAAAGTAACGTTGCTCGATGCTGACAACAAGGTGGTGAAAACCGCTACTACCGCTGTGAATTACACGGCTGCTGCTACAACGAACAAAGCAAAAGTGACGCTCGAAGGTTTGGCAGATCTCAAACCTTGGACAGCTGAAACGCCTTATCTCTACAATGTTGTCGTAGCACAACAAGACGACAAAGGTAAGGAAGAAATGGTGTTCAACACCAAATATGGTTTCCGCAATATCGAAATCAAAAACGGTCTTGTCCTCGTCAACGGTAAGCGCGTTTTCTTCAAAGGCGTCAACACTCAAGACACGCACCCCGAAAAGGGACGCACCATGGATGTTCCCACTATGCTTCGCGACATCTTCATGATGAAACAAGCCAATGTGAACACCGTGCGCACCTCACACTATCCTCGCCAACCCAAGATGTATGCCATGTTCGACTACTATGGTCTTTACATCATGGACGAAGCCGACCTCGAATGCCACAAAAACTGGAACGATCACGGCGCTAGACAAGGCTACAACAATGAAGTCATCTCTGGTCGTGAAAGTTGGAAACCCATGATGATCGACCGCACCGAACGCATGGTACTGCGCGACCGCAACCACCCCAGCATCGTCTTCTGGTCATTGGGTAACGAAAGCGGTGCAGGCGACAACTTCATCGCTACGCACAACGCAGTGCGCGCGCTCGATGCACGCCCCATCCACTACGAAGGCGCCACCAACGCTGGTCGTCACAATGCTGGTATCACCGACCTCAATAGTAAGATGTATCCTCACGTGTGGGAAGTAGCGCAAGCTGCCAACAGACGCGGCACCAACACTGCGGGTCAGCCCTACTTCATGTGCGAATACAACCACGCCATGGGTAACAGTATGGGGTATCTCCGCGAATACTGGAACGAACTCGAAAAGTCTGCTGTAGGTATTGGTGGATGCATCTGGGACTGGGTAGACCAAGGCATTTACAATCCTCTATTACTCAAAAAAGGTGTGCGCCGTCTCACCACGGGCTACGACTATCCTGGTCCTCACCAAGGCAACTTCGTGAACAATGGTGTCATTACCTCCGAACGCGAATGGACACCCAAACTTACCGAACTCAAGAAGGTATATCAATATGTGAAGTTTGCTTACAACAAGAGTGCTAAGACTGTCACTGTGATTAACCAATATGCTTTCCGCAGTCTTGCAGGACTTTCTTTCCATTATAGCGTCTTGCGCGATGGAGAAGTAGTGGAAACTGGTAGTGCTGAACTTCCTGCCCTCACTCCTCACCAGCAAAAGCACTTCCCACTCACTTTGAAAACTGCCATCGACAACAAAGCCGACTATCACCTCAATGTGGAACTCCGCACTACTGTCGATGAAGACTGGGCAAAAGCGGGATATGTGCAAGCTGCCGAACAATTCGTCCTTGCGCAACGAACTGCACTCCCTGCACTCCCTGCTGCAAAGGGCACTGTGAACCCCCTCAAGGTGGAACGCAAAAACAACAAAGTGACGGTGAGCAACGACCGCGTGTCGATGACTTTCGATGCCAAAGACAGCCAACTCACTGCTTGGAGCTACAATGGTCATCCCATTCTCTATCCTGGCAAGGGCGCGAAATACGACAACTTCCGTTGGATTGAAAACGAAGCTCCCTACACCAGTAAGCCTTACAACACGCTAGATGGCAAACATCAAGTGCCTGATTTCGACATCCTCGGCTCAGCACCTCAGATTTCTACCCTGCAAAATGGTCAGAAGGTAGTGGTTACTGCCGAGAACGAAGGACGTGTTCCCAACACGCTCACCTACACCATCCATGCCGATGGCACTGTGTTGCTCGATGCTTCCTTCTCTTACAACTCTGGCAAGCTCCGCCGTCTTGGAGTTTCTATGGGCTTTGATCGCAAGTACAACAACCTCGACTACACCGCTAAAGGTCCTCAGGAAAACTATGTAGACCGTCAAGAAGGTTCCTTCTTTGGTCGCTACAAAACAGTCGTAGACAGCAACATCGTCAACTATGCGCGTACGCAAACTTGCGGCAACCGCATGAGTCTCCGCCGTCTTGACCTTACCGACAACGAAGGCAATGGTTTCCGTGTCGAAACACAAGGACAAGTTGACTTCTCCATCCTTCCCTACGACGATCACGAACTCGTTGACGTGGAACACTGGTGGGAACTCAAAGCTCCTGTCTACAACACTGCCCACTTCGATGCCTTCCAACAAGGACTCGGTAGCGGAAGTTGCGGACCTGCTGAAACGATCGAGCCCTATCTCGCAGCGAAGCAGAAAATGCCCATGAAATACACCCTCCGTTTCACTCCCCTCGGAGGACTCGTCACTGGCATCTCCTCTCCCACAGTGTTGTCCGAAACCAAACTTCAAATCTCTCAGCCCGACACCAACACCGTTGTGGTGAAAGGCAATCTCGAAGCCTATCACCAAGCAGAGATTTTGAACCTCCAAGGTATGGTGTTGCAGCAACTTCCCCTCACTACTGCACAACAGCTCCGTTTTTCCACTGCAGATTTGGACAAAGGCACCTACCTTCTCCAACTGCAGCGCACTGACGGCACCCACACCACGCTTAAGTTCTGTCGTTAATCTTGTCCGACGTCAGAAGAAACAACGCTCTGCCTAGGTTTTCCCTAGGAACTTACGTACAATAAAAGTCTGACCTCTAAGATATAAAATATTTCAGCAGTGAGATAGTCTTCGTTTGAAGCACTATCTCACTGCTTTTTTACCCCAAATCGGTCATTAGATCCTGAACAGATTTTATTTGATTGTTGAGCAGATTGTTTACCGTGAGTTCGAAGGCGTAGCGGGCGGCGAGAACGAACGAAAAAAAAGATGCCAACAAGAAAATGAAAGATGACAGGAAGTTATCTATTCAATTACGAGTAGCACTATAACGGTCTAATGACCGATTGGGGTTTACCTTATCCGATGCTTAAGAACTTATCCTAAAATAGTGGCAACAATCCGGTTTTTGTAAGTACTTAGCAAGCCTGAAATGTTGAATGTTGATTGGACGAAATGTTGAATGTTGATAGGCTTTGTGTTTTTGCAACTAGTTTATAATCAGCTGTTCTTGTTTGTCTAATGTAAAATGTGTATCTTTGTGAATGTAAAATGTTGAATTTCAAATTCTCTTCATAATGGAACTTTTTACACCCCAGTTCGGAAGTAGTCCTTCAGCCCAAGCGTCTATTTCATACCTTGGATAGTATGGGGTCGGCTCGAATAGAAGGAACAATACAACCCTGTACTTTCAAAATCGAATTTCTATGAAGCGCAAAGTTTAAGAAAACTCAAGACGGAATAAATGTATTGGGGCTGCCTTCTTTCTCTGGGGAGGGCAGCCCTCATTTGGGGCTTCTTGCGTGCGCGTACGCGCGCGCATTACAGCAAAACAATACTTTTTGCTTTCACAACCTTCACAAAATTGCGTGTATGTGGTTGGGAGATAGTGAGTTAAGAGGGTAATAGGAACGGTGTTCGTGAGAAAGTCCGATTAGAGGTGTGCAGGAGGGCGCTTGGATTGCAAAAAATGAGCTGAAATAAGAAAACTGACCGTAAATATCTTTCCAGTGACGTGTCGCACTATGGCGTTTTAATGAACTTTTGGGAGGATGAATAGGGTGGTGAGGGTTCATCATTTCTGCAAAGAAAATGGGGCAGTGCGTCCCTTCTAGTGAAACCTCGGAGATACTCTGGAAAAAGTCCCACGTTTTTCGGAAAATCTCCGACGTTTTTCAGAAAATCTCCAACGTTTTTCAGGAAATCTCCCACGTTTTTGGGAAAAAGTCCAACGTTTTTGCGGCTAGGTCCGAAATTGGGATCTTGTTGGGCGGTTTTTGGGGAGCAAATGCAGGGCAAAAGGAGGAATCGCGTGGAGCATTAAGGGAGAAAATGGGTGGCTTCGAGGGGGAGGTGCCCCCCTTTTTCAGCC
>ENA-OWNK01000720-OWNK01000720.1-metagenome-genome-assembly--contig:-NODE-720-length-15204-cov-3.651066_pt1 | contig 15204 bp, 16 predicted proteins | sample MGYA00245343_ERZ651121 | MGnify/ENA primary metagenome ERZ651121 (study PRJEB26857, sample SAMEA4031775) | metagenome | biome: human; feature: oral; material: saliva | place: Philippines | collected 2014... | reverse complement strand
AAGAAGTATCAGATAGTTTGCGATCGCCTCAGGCAAAAATCCCTGCTCAAAGAGCCATTTTACGCTTGATTCGTTCTCGCGTTTGCTCATTTTTTTGCCCTCTATATTTAAAAGGATAGGCAAATGCGCGTAGTTCATCTTGCCAGTGTAGCCAAGGCCCTCGCGTATGAGGTCTTGCTTTGGTGTGTTGCTCACGTGATCCTCGCCGCGTATGACAAAGGTCACGCCCTCAAGCATATCATCAACCGCGCAGGCGAAGTTATAAGTTGGAGTTTTGTCTGCTCTCATGATGACAAAGCTATCAACTGCGTCTGGCTCGAAGCTTAGCTCGCCTTTTATCGCGTCTGTAAAGCTCATCGTACGTGTTGGTTTTTTCATGCGGATGACAAATGGCTTCTCGCAGTTTAAAACTTCAGCGTCGCTTAGTCTCTCGCAGGTGCCATCATATCTATATGCTACGCCTTGCTCTTTTGCTTTTTGCTTTTTTGCTTCGAGCTCTTCTTCGGTGCAAAAGCAGGCAAAGGCCTTTTTGTCGATGAGAAGCTTTGATGCAAGCTGTCTGTGGAATTTTAAATTTTCACTTTGGATGTAAATTTGCTCTGGTTTTATGCCAAATTTGCTCAAAATTTCTAAGATATCTTTCTCTTTTCCCTCAATATTTCGCTCTTTGTCGGTATCTTCTATGCGTAAAATAAAGCCACTTTTATCTTGCAAAGAACAAATATAGTTGAAAATAGCAGCACGTAAATTTCCTATGTGCATATCTCCTGTTGGAGAGGGTGCAAAACGATACATAAGCTCATTCCTTACGTTAAATTTGAAGTTTGGATTATAACACTCGCTTGATAAATTTAAAGTTATGTAATTTTAAATTTTTAGGCTAAGCAAAGCATATTTTTTATAAAATCCGCACGAAAATTTAACTATTTATAGGAGAAAGAATGAGTTTGATCAGCGAATTTAAAGAATTTGCGATGCGCGGAAATGTCATAGATATGGCAGTTGGTGTTGTTATCGGTGGGGCATTTGGAAAGATCGTTTCATCGCTAGTTGGTGAAATTATCATGCCAGTGGTTGGCGTTATAACAGGCGGTGTAAATTTCACTGATCTTAAGCTAACACTAAAAGAAGCAGCAGAAGGTGCGCCAGCTGTTACGATAAACTATGGCTCATTTATACAAACAATGGTTGATTTTTTAATCATTGCGTTTTGTATTTTTTGCGTCATCAAAGCCTTAAATACACTTAAAAATAAACTACCAAAAGAAGAAGAGGCAGCTCCTGCAGAGCCTGAAACTCCAGCTGATATAGCACTTCTAACTGAGATCAGAGATCTTCTTAAAAAATAAATTCTTAAATCAAAGGGAGAAAGCTCCCTTTGAAATCCGTTAAATTTTGTCCTATTTTTTATGCTAAAATGCTTTTTCATCTTTAAAAGCGAGTGAAATATGATAGCACAAATCCCATTTTTTCAAGGCCTTAGCGCCAATGACCTAACTAAACTTGAAGCAATAAGTGTTGTTAAAAAATACAAAAAAGGCGAGTTTTTATTTATAGAGGGCGAGGAGCCAAAGTGGCTTACATTTTTGATAACTGGCTCGGTTAAACTTTATAAAACTACGGCAAATGGCAAGGAAATTTTTATCCATCAGCTTGCACCTATGAATTTTGTAGCTGAAGTTGTAAATTTTGAAAATATCCCTTATCCAGCGAGCGCCATTTTTACTATCTCTGGCGAGGTTTTAAAGATAAATTATGAAAAATTTGAAACACAATTTTTAACAAAGCCAGAAATTTGCATGAAATTTCTAAAATCAATGGCTCAAAAGATAAGAATAACAACAAATTTACTCCACCAAGAACTAATACTTAGCTCCGAAGAGAAGGTGGCTAGGTTCATTTTAAATCATGAAGATCTATTTAATGAACTAAAACATACAAAAATTTCATCAATACTCAATATGACTCCAGAAACTTTTTCTAGAATTTTAAATAAATTTAAAACAAATGGTTTGGTCAAACTTGATGAGAAGAACCAAATTTTGGAAAAAGATGTAGGTGGGCTACAAGAAATTTATTCTTATTGAAAGTTAATATCAAATAAATATTTTCATTTACTTAAAGAAAAAATTTATATTTTTTTGGATAGTATTCGTCTAAAATTTTCGTAAAAATTTACGATATATTGATAAATTCAGGAGGAAATTTTGGCTGAAGTTAAGAAGAAATTTTTTGTTTGGTCATCTGTGATAATAGGCATCGTAATCGGCCTTATCGCTTCTATGGGCATAGCTGATGCACTTCATGCGACTGGTAGCGGCTACATCTGTACCATTTGTCACACGATGGATCCTATGAATGCTGCATATCATGAAGATGTACACGGCGGCAATAACAAGCTTGGCATAAAAGCTGAATGTTCAGCCTGTCACCTAAACCATACAAGTGCCTATACCTATGTACTTACAAAACTTAAAGTATCGATAAATGATGGCTATAAGACATTTTTTACAGATACAGACAAGATCGACTGGCGTAAAAAACGCGAGCATGCATCTCACTTTGTCTATGATAGTGGATGTTTAACCTGCCACTCAAATTTAAAAAATGTTATTCAAGCTGGTAAATCATTCTTGCCACATAGAGATTATTTCGTTCTTGGAAATCCTAATAAAAAATCATGTGTTGATTGCCACGAGCACGTTGGTCACAAGAATTTAGGACTACAAATCGATAAATTTGAAGCAATTAAAAAACAAGAAAACAATAAAACCAAGTAAGGAGGAGAGATGTTTAAAAAGTCGCTAATGTTATTAGCCTGTCTAATGTCTTTTGGCTTTGCCGCAAACATGGATGCAAATAAATCTGACGCTTTAAACCTTAATGTTGTAAAAAACATTAAAGTTGCTCACAAAATGTCAGACTTATCAAAAAGCTGTGTTGAGTGCCACGCTGAAAAGACACCCGGCATAGTTGCCGATTGGAAAAATAGTCGCCACGCTCACGTTGGCGTAAGTTGTATGGATTGCCACTCTGTAAATGCAGATAATCCTATGGCTTCAGTTAAGGTGCATCCAAAAGATTCTAACAACCATGTTTCAATGCTAGTTAGCCCAAAAACTTGTGCTAAGTGCCACGAAAACGAAGTTGATGAACTAGTAAAGAGCGGTCACGCAAGAGCTGCTATGCAAATGTATGCTAATCCTGCAATGGTGAAACTAATGTATCACTATGAAGGTATGGATAATCCAGATCTAAAAATGGCTCCAGATGCTACTGGTTGTACACAGTGCCACGGTACAGTTATTAAACTTGATGCTAATCATAAACCACTTCCAGAGTCATGGCCAAACTATGGTATAGGCAATGTTTATCCAGATGGTGGCGTAGGTAACTGTAAATCATGTCACAGCGCACACACATTTAGCGTAGCTGAAGCTAGAAAACCAGCTGCTTGTGCATCTTGCCACCTTGGACCTGATCACCCAGATATTGAGATCTTTAACAACTCAATGCACGGACATATCTACAACAGCGAAGCTCATAAATGGAACTTTGATTCTGCTCCTGACACATGGGATGTGCCAGACTTTAGAGCTCCAACTTGTGCAGCTTGCCACATGAGTGGTGTTGGTGAAACAACAACAACTCACAACGTTTCAAGAAGACTAAAATGGAACCTATGGGGCATTAGCAGTAAGCTAAGAACAGCTGGTGATGAACAAGCTGTTACTATTTACGAAAAAACTGGTAAACTAAACATTGGTACACCTCTAGCAGGTCACCCAAGTGGCGATCCTGAAAAAGCACGTGCTGAGATGAAACTAGTTTGTAAAGCTTGCCATACATCAACTCACACAGATAACTTCTTCATTATGGGTGATAAACAAGTAGAGCTTTATAATGTTTACAATGCTGAAGCAACTAAGATGCTTGAAGAGTTGAAAGCTAAAAACCTACTACTAGAAGATGCTTGGTCAGATGAATTCCAAGATGTCTATTATCATATGTGGCACCATGAAGGTCGTCGTATGAGACAAGGCGCTCTAATGGGTGGCCCTGACTACTCACACTGGCATGGTGTATTCGAAGTTAAAAATGATATAAGAAAACTTCGTGAGATCCACAAAAAAAGAATGGAATCTGGTAAAGTAGAGTAATACTTTTTAAGGTGGGAATTTTCCCACCTTTTTATTTTTAAATTCCAAAATTTTATCTTTTAGTTATTATCCTAAAGCAAATACCTTTTAACAATCATTTTTGTAAATTTAAATCATAAAATCATACGGCTTAGCACTACAAATTGTTCTAAATAATTAATGAAATCTATAATGTAAATTTAAAAATATAAAATATAATCTTTGTTTTCAAGGAGATATTTTGGGACTTTTTCGGATCATTATTGGGGCATTTATCTTTAGTGTTTTTACAAATTTATACTCATACAAACGTTTTATCAAAAAGGTATCTTTTTTTGCCCCACACCTTAAAAAAATTCGTATATTTTTCTATATTATTAGTGTGCTTGAGTTTGCATTTGTTCTTCAACTAAGATTTTCTTTTTTAAATATAGAACTCTATCTGATAGCAGGGACACTCATTGGTTTTTCTATATTTTTATTTGGTGTTAGTTTGTTTTATGATGTTGTTAGGTCCATTTGTTCAAAAGCTCATTTTAATCCCACAAGACGAAAATTTATTAAATTTTGCTTTGATGTGACATTTGTCATTTTTGTAGTTGCTTGCTTTTTGAAAGGAATTTTTAACGCACTTACTCCGCCAAAAATTAGACAAGTTAGTATAAAAATAAAAAATTTACAAAGTGATCTAAAAATAGCCATGATAACCGATGTGCACATTGGCGAGTTTTTGCAAAAGGATTTTGTGGCTGAGCTTGTAAAAGAGATAAATTTAGCTAGACCAGATCTAGTCGTGATAGTTGGCGACTTGGTCGATATGAGAGCTGAGCTTATAGGGGATTTTTTAGATCCATTAAAAAATCTTAAAAGCACCTATGGCACTTTTTATGTCCCTGGCAATCACGAATACTACCACGGAGTTGATGGGATACTAGAAAAAATTCGCGCTCTTGGCATTAGGATACTTGGCAATAAAAATGAAAAAATAGCTGGTATAAATTTAGCAGGGGTCTATGATCTAGCTGGCATAAGGTTTAAAAATTTAGAGCCAAATTTAGACGAAGCGCTAGCAGGACGCGACCCAAATTTGCCGACCATCCTACTCTCTCATCAGCCAAAATTTATAAAAACTATGCAAAAAGATGTTGATCTAGTCCTTTGCGGGCACACGCACGCTGGACAAATTTTTCCTTTTAGTATCCTAGTTTTGCTGGATCAGGGTTTTTTACATGGGCTTTATAAGATTAATGATAAAATGCAAGCTTATGTTAGCAGCGGTGCAGGATTTTGGGGGCCTCCGGTTAGGATATTTGCTCCTAGTGAGATCGCTATTTTAAATTTAAGCAAGGACTAAAATGAACAAGGACAATCTCTTTTCTCAAATTTTTGGCAAGGTTGCTAAATTAAACTTTTTCAAGCCGCTTCAAGAGCTTATCAACTCCTTTTATGTAAAGCTATTTAAGATCGATATGAGCGAGTTTAAGCCAGCAAGTGAGTATAAAAATTTAAACGAACTTTTTACCAGAGAGCTTTTGAAGCCAAGAGAATTTGACGCAGCAGATGAGATATTTATAAGTCCTGTTGATGGTACCTGCCTTAGTTTTGGCACCACGAAAGAGCTAGAAGCTTTTAGCATAAAAGGCATGAACTACGGTGTGAAGGAGCTTTTGGGGCAGGGCGAGCTTGAGGGCGAGTTTGACTTTGCCAACATCTATCTTAGCCCAAAAGACTATCATCATTATCATGCACCTTGCGATATCACAATAAAAAAAGCGGTCTATATCCCAGGCAAGCTTTACAGCGTGGCGGTAAAATGGCTTGGCAAAGTCGAAAGTCTATACACTAAAAACGAGCGTGTGGCGCTACTTTGCGAGATGAAAAATGGTAAAAAACTTTGGCTAGTTTTCGTGGGTGCGCTAAATGTTGGCAAGATGAAATTTAGCTTTGATGAGCGCATCCAGACAAATGCGATGGCAAATTTTACGCAAATTTATGAGTATGAAAATTTACACATCAAAAAGGGCGAGCGTCTTGGAAATTTCGAGCTTGGCTCAACCATCGTCATACTTAGCGAAAAAGATGCGATCGAGTACAACCTCTTTGAAAACAAAGAGCTAAAATTTGCTGAAGCGATCGGCAGGATAAAAGAGTAATTATAAGAATTTTACAAGGTAAAAACCTTGTAAAATTTTAGACATTAAACCTAAAGTGCATCACGTCGCCATCTTGCACGATGTAGTCTTTGCCCTCAAGTCTCATCTTGCCAGCCTCTTTGGCTCCATTTTCGCCGCCATGTGCGATGTAGTCCTCGTAGCTTATCACTTCAGCTCTGATAAAGCCTCTCTCAAAGTCGTTGTGGATGACGCTTGCTGCTTTTGGTGCTTTCCAGCCATTTGTGATCGTCCAAGCCCTTACTTCTACGACGCCAGCGGTGAAATAGCTTATCAAATTTAGCTTCGCAAAAGACGTTTTGATGATCTTTTCAAGGCCGCTCTCACTCGTGCCAAGAGATGCCAAAAACTCGTGCGCCTCCTCATCGCTTAGACCTATTAGCTCCTCTTCGACCTTGGCGCAAAGCTTGATCACCTCGTGGTCTGAGGCCTTAGCATACTCTTTTAGCGCTTTTACAAATTTATTATCTTCGCTAAGTCCCTCTTCATCGACATTTGCGCCATAAACTACCTCTTTTGCGCTTAGAAGCCTTAGCTCTTTGTTGAGCGCTAAAAACGCCTCGCTATCTCTTTGTTCAAAGCTGCTTGCGCTTTTGCCATCATTTAGGTGAGCAAGAAGCAAATTTGCTATCTCAAGCGCCTCTTTAGCACCTTTTGCATTTGCTTTTGCCTCTCTTGTGAGCTTTTCTATCTTTTTATTTAGCTGCTCGATGTCAGCTAGTATCAGCTCGGTTTGGATGATCTCGATGTCTCTTACTGGATCGACGCTGCCCTCAACGTGGGTAATATTTTCATCCTCAAAGCAGCGAACAATGTGCAAAATGAGCTCTGTCTCTCTAATGTTTGATAAAAATTTATTGCCAAGTCCTTCGCCAGAGCTAGCCCCTTTTACAAGGCCTGCGATATCTACGAATTCGATGGTTGAATATTGAATTTTATTAGGACTAACTATCTTTGCAAGCTCATTTAGGCGCTTATCAGGCACTGGCACGATGGCTTTGTTTGGCTCGATAGTGCAAAACGGATAGTTTGCGCTCTCGGCATTTTGCGCCTTTGTAAGTGCGTTAAATGTCGTTGATTTGCCCACATTTGGTAGGCCTACTATTCCAACTGAAAGTCCCATCAATTCTCCTTGCTAAGTGCTTGTAAAAAGTATAAATTCATCCTAACGCCCGCCCCGCTCGCACCTGCTTGGTTGTATCCCCAAGCCTTTTCGCGGTATGCTGGACCTGCGATATCAAGGTGCAGCCACTTATCTTTATACTCATCTTTGATAAATTTAGCTAGAAACATGCCAGCTGTGATCGCGCCGCCATATCTGCTTGAGGCGCAGTTGCTAACGTCTGCGATCTGGCTTTTGATAAGCTCGCTAAGATAAGGGTTAAAATCAAGCGTAGTCGCTAGCTCGCCGCTATCTTTTATCTTGTTTTTAAACTCGCTTTTTAGGCTCTCGCTGTTGCCCATGATGCCTGTTGTGTATTCGCCAAGTCCCACGACGCAAGCGCCAGTTAAGGTCGCCATGTCGATTAGGATGTCTGGCTTAAAGTCTTGTGCGTAGCTTAGGCAGTCAGCCAGCACCAAACGTCCCTCTGCATCGGTGTTTCTAACCTCTATACTAACGCCACTTCTTGAAATAAGCACGTCGTCTGGCTTATAGGCATTGCCACCGATCATATTTTCAGTTGCGCCTAAAATAGCGTGAATTTCAAATGGTAAATTTAACTCCGCTGCGCCTTTTATGATGCCAAGTGCTGCTGCTGCGCCGCTTTTGTCTGATTTCATTGTTAGCATATAATCAGCCGGCTTTAAGCTAAGTCCGCCGCTATCGTATGTTAGCCCTTTGCCGACAAAGATGATACGTTTTTTAGACTTTTTAGGCTTGTAGGTTAGGTGGATGAGCCTTGGTTTATGCACGCTTGCGCGATTTACCGCCAAAAATGCGTTCATATTCTCTTTTGCTAGAAATTTCTCGTCATAGACCTCGCACTTTATGCTTGTGATGTTTTTGGCTAAATTTAAAGCGTCCTGCGCCATCTTTTGTGGTGTGTAAATTTCTGGGATTTCATTTACGATATCTTTTGTGAAATTTGTAGCACTTGCTATTATCTCTGCCTCTTTAAAGCCCTCGTTTGCTGCCTTTAGATCGACCTTTTTGCCAGCAAATTCTTCAGTAGAAAAGATGATCTCTTTTAGGGTGTATTTCTCTTTTTTCTCTTTATATTTATTAAATTCATAGCTTCCAAGCAAAAAGCCCTCAGCTAGCGCTTCAAAGCTTAGTTTTTGGCACTCTGCGACGTAAGAAGCTAGCTTTATGCTCTTGATGTTTAGTGATTTTAGCGCGTTATAAGCTTTAGCAGCCGCAACCCTAAGCTCATCAAGATCAAGCTTAGAAAGTGGCACGTAAGCCCTTTTTGCCTCGCTTAGGACAAGGACGCTATCGCCTTTGTAATTGTTAAATTTAATAGCCTCTTTATCGCCTATAAATTTATGTTTTAAGTCCTTATCTACTACGAAAATTAGTTCAATATCAGCTTTTATATCTTTTAATTTTTTATCAACTATTTGAAACTGCATGTCTTCTGTCTCTCCTTTCGTTTAAAATTTTATTTTCGATGCGCTTAAATGTATAGATCAAAAGCCCCATAAATATGGCAACCACTGGGATAGCGACATACCAGTGCTCTTTTGCTTTTTGAAGCAGCACTAATATATGCTCACCAAGTATCCAAGCAGGTATGGTGGTGATCGCCGCCCAGCACCAAGCACTGATTAAATTTATAAAGGCATATTTTTTGGCGTCATAGCCGGTAAGTCCTATGCAAAGCGGTATGATGACACGAAAGCCATACATATAGCGTTGCAAAAAGATGATCGGCCAGCCGTATTTTTTTAGCATTATGTGCGCCACTGCAAATTTTCTCCGCTGCGTGTGAAGCCTTTTTGCGATGTATTTTTTATTGTAACGGCCAAGGTAGAAGTAAATTTGATCTCCCACAAAGCCTCCAAGTCCAGCTACAAAGATAGCAAGAGCGATATGCATGTGCGTGGTGTGAGCGAGAATTCCAGCCATTATTAAGGCCATCTCGCCCTCCATGATACACCAGACAAAAAGTATGATGTAGCCGTACTCTTTAAGCAGTTCTATAAAAAACTCTTCCATTCTAAACCTCTAAAACGCTGTAAATTTTAGTAAGCGACTTTAGCTTTTCGCTACCTTTTAGATCGACTAGATCTATGAGAAAGCACGCTTCTACGCATGTTGCGTTAGTTTGATTGATAAGCTCAACTGAAGCCTTTGCAGTGCCACCAGTCGCGATGAGATCGTCCATCAAAAGCACTCTAGCGCCTGCTTTTTCTCCAAAAGCATCGATGTGAATTTGCACTTCATCGACGCCGTATTCTAGGCTATATTTTTGAGAAAGCGTGATATATGGCAGTTTTTTTGGCTTGCGAATAGGCACAAAAGGCAGCCTTAGCCTTGCTGCAAGCGCCGCGCCAAAGATGAAGCCACGTGACTCGATGCCAGTGATGTAGTCGATATTTGCGTCCTCATATCTAGCCACCAAATGATCTATCAAAAAGTTAAATGCCTCTTTGTTATTTAGTAGCGTCGTGATGTCACGAAAGACTATGCCAGGCTTTGGAAAGTCGTTTATGCAGCGAATAGAGTTTAGTAAAAATTCTTTGCCTTTTTGATCTAAAATTTTCATAAATTTCCTTAAATTTGAGGTTATAGTAGCGCTTCGATCTTGCCTTCAAGCTCACGAATGCGTTGTCTTAGCTTGTCGTTTTCTAAGCGGTACTGGGAATTTCTTGTGCGAAGTGAGGTTACGTCGTTTTTAGTTTTGTTTAGCTCGTCTGTCAAGATGTCGATGTTGCCTAGACTTCGTTGAAGTTGGATCTGAAATTTTCTTATGACGACCTCGGTGTCTTGGAGGTTATTTTTCATAAAATCTTTTGTCGCACGCTCTTTTTTTAGAAGCGTTTTAAAGTAAAAAACCATGACGGTTAGGTAGATCGCAGCACAAACAAGAGCGGTAAAAACGATCCACTCGCCTATCATTTGCCTGCCTCAAGCTCGATTTTTTTGACTCTTCTTTCGTGTCTGCCGCCTGCAAACTCAGTCTTTAAAAAGGCTTCAACAGCTGAGATAGCCACGCCAGCACCAATAACCCTTGCGCCAAAAGCGATCACGTTTGCGTCGTTGTGCTCTCTGGCAAGTCTAGCGGTAAATTCGTCGTGGCAAAGGGCGCATCTTACGTTTTCGTGCCTGTTTGCAGCTATTGATATACCTATGCCTGTGCCACAAACTAGCACGCCGTAGCAGTTAGGCTCAAGCTTGCTTGCTAGCAAATGCGCATAATCAGGGTAATCAACGCTATTTTTATCGTTTGTGCCAAGATCAACTACTTCGTATCCAAGCCCTTTAATAGCCTCTTTAAGCTCGTTTTTTAGCTCAAAACCAGCGTGATCGCTAGCTAAGAAAACTTTGTCTATCTTCATGAAAAGTCCGTTAAATTTTTTGTTGATTATAGTCAAAGTTGCATTAAAATAAAATTTTACTCTCAGCCAAAATGAAGCTATAATTTACCAAAAATTTAAAGGAGAAAATGTGAAAAAAGTGCTCTTTTTAGTGGCTTCTACGCTAGCCTTTGCAAATGAAAATCTAATAGAGATCTACACAGATCAAACCATCATCACTCAAAAATTTAGCGACGCAAATAGCTCTTTTAGTGCCTTTGTGCCAGATGGTGTGCAGAGTGAGAACATTACGATAAATGGAGATTGTGACGCGAATGCTTATCTAAAAAAGATCAACGAAGAAAATAGCCCAAGTTACATAAAATGGAAGCAAGAAGTTGTAAATTTAAACAATAAGCTTGAGGCGCTAAATGCAAGAGGTAGGTTTATAGAGCAAGCTTTAGTAGAAGAAAACAAAAGTAACGATGTGACAAAAAGGGCTGATGAGTTTTATAAATTTAGCCTAGAAAATATCGAGAAAATTTCAGCTGCTAAAAGTGAGCTTGAAGCGCTTAAAGAAAATGAGCCAAAGAGCGAGATGGCTGGATTTTTGCAGCTTGATATGAAATTTGCTTGCGACCCAAAAGAGGCGACGCTTTCATACATGGATGATGAGACCCCAAAGACGCTAAATGAAATTTATGCAGATACAAAAAACAAAAATATCTTGATAAAACAAGAAATTTTGCTCACCAACCCATTTGCCAGCGATGTTAAAAATTTAAAGCTCGCCATCTATCCGACCAGATACCAAAAGGCGCTTGCTCCAAGCAAGTTTTACCCTTGGTATGAGGAGAGCGAGGCTGAAGCTGATGGTTACGGCGCTTCAAAAAATATGCTAAGAGCCGCGAAAGTCGCCGCTGAGGTCGCTGATATGCGTGTGCAAAGAGATGAGAATGAGTTTGCCAAAATTTGGAAGATAGATGGGATAAATTTAGCAAAAGGCGAGAGCAAATATATAACTTATGATACGCAAAAAATGGATGCAAATTTTAGCGTTTTTGCTGATTTTTACGGCTCGCTAAAGGCTTATAATGTAGCTAGCTTTAAGCTAAATGATGATCTAACGCCAGCTAAAACGCAGTTTTACGTTAATGGTGTGAGTGTTGGCAGTCCAAGCGAGTTTGAGATGAAAGCTAAAGATGAGCCAGTGCAGTTATTTTTAGGACAAAACGAGCTAATCGAGCTTAAAAAAGAGCGATTAAATAAATTTAAAAAGAGCTCGCTTCTTGGCAAAGACCGCATAAGCGAAGAGGGCTATGAGATAAGTGTCAAAAATAACTCAAGCAAGAGTGTCGATATCACTTTGGTTGATCGTGTGCCAGTATCTGCCGACGAGGTGGTAAAGGTCGAGATAAAGGGCTTTGATAAAAAAGATATCGGCAAAGATGGCAAGGTGGAGCTTAAATTTAGCCTCGCACCAAAAGAGGAATTTAAAAAAGAGTACTCTTATAAGATCACAAAGCCAAAAATTTAGAGCAAATTTGCTCTAAATTTAGCCGTTTATAAAGGCGCTCGCGATATCTAAAACGTATCTTGTCGGATAAAATATAGTATCTTTTAAAGGCGAGACGAGGATGATGATAAGGATGACAAAGCCATATCTCGAGATGCCCTCAAGCTTTTCAGCTAGTGCGTGAAAACCAAAATTTCTAAGCGCATACTCTAGCGCGTGAAAGCCATCGAGTGGTGGGATCGGATAGAGATTGAAGATGGCTAACATCAAATTTAAAAGCGCAAGCGTAAATAAAAACTGAAGTAAAATTTCAAAGGTTTCTATATTTAATAGAGCCTTTAGCACAAAAAGCGATAAGATGCCTAGGATGATGTTGTAGCAAATGCCAGCTAGACTTACGTAGATAGCTGCCTTATAGCCGCCATTTCGCACGACTGTGTAGGTATTTACAGGCACTGGTTTTGCCCAGCCAAACATCATACCAGTGCTTAGATAAAGCACCAGTGGCACGATGATAGTGCCAACAAGATCGATGTGTTTTATAGGGTTTATGCTAAGTCTACCAAGATTTTTTGCTGTGTTGTCACCAAATTTATAAGCGACATATCCGTGAGCGATCTCGTGGCCGACGATGGCGATTACTAAAGAGAGGACGATAGTGGCGACTTTGATAGGATCAAAATTAGTGAAGTCCATCAACTTCTCCCTCTTTTAAAGCTTGTTTTGTGAAAAACTCATCATTTTCTATCGTATCTACAAAGCGTCCGATACGCTCCCAGCGTACATTGTAGTTATTATCCCAGCTAAAATATATAAACCAAGGCTGTCCAACTATATCTTTGTAAGCCACGCTTCCCCAAAAACGGCTATCGTTTGAGTGGTCGCGGTTGTCGCCTATCATAAAGTACTCATCTTTTGGCACTTTGACGTAAAAAGCGTTAAAGTTGAAATTTGGATTTTGTGGTAGTGAGCTAATGAGCGCTGGCTTCATAAAAACGTTTGATTTGTTTGTATTTAGCATGAAAACCATCTGCTCAAATAAATTTACATTTTCGTCGTAGTGGATGCCGCTAAATCTATATGGCTCTTTTATGAAAAGTTTGCCATCAAGCTCGGCTATATCGCTACATGAGTAGCCAAATTTACTCTCTTTGCCGTTTAAATTCTCTCGGCAGTTTGCCTTTATAAAGCCATCTCCCTCTTTTGGGCGTAGATATAGGGCTTTTTCAGTAAAAACGATCTCGTCTTCGCCGGTTGCAAAGCAGCGCTTTACAAAGTGAGTTTTCTCATCGTTTGGATAGCGAAATACGACTATATCGCCCCTTGCAGGACCATCGCCTGTGATGAGGTGACCATTGTCATTTAGCTCAGGTAAAATTTTTACCTCAAGCCATGGAATTCTTGGCGTTGGTATGCCATAGACATACTTTTTAGCAAATAAAAAATCCCCAACCAAAAGCGTGTTTTTCATCGAACCAGACGGGATCACAAAGGCTTGAGCCACAAAGAAAATGACAAGCAAAACGATGATAACCGTGCCTGTCCAGCTCGAGCAAAAGTCATAAAATTTAGTAAAAGCTCTCTTCATTATCTCACTCTTTAATTTTTAGCTATCTTTGCTTGTGCAGCAAGGACGGTGTTGTTTAAAAGCATGGCTATGGTCATCGGACCAACGCCACCAGGAACAGGTGTGATATATGAGCATTTTGGTGCGACCTCGTCAAAATCCACATCGCCCACAAGTCTGCCATCATCAAGTCTGTTTATGCCCACATCAACGACTACTGCGCCATCTTTTACCATGTCAGCCTTTAAGAAAAATGGCTTGCCAATGGCTGCAACGATGAGGTCAGCATTTTTGCAAATTTCTTTTAAATTTTTAGTCTTGCTGTGTGTCACCGTAACCGTTGCAGAGGCATTTAAGAGTAAATTTGCCATAGGCTTGCCAACGATATTACTTCTGCCGATCACCACCGCATTTAGTCCAGCTACATCTATGCCATACTCTTTTAAAATTTCCATCACGCCAAGCGGTGTGCAAGGCACAAAGCCTTCAAGTCCGCTAACAAGTTTGCCAACATTTACAGCGTGAAAGCCATCTACGTCTTTTCGTGGATCGATCGCTGCGAGCACGACGTTTGTATCGATGTGCTTTGGCAGTGGCAGTTGAACCAAGATGCCATGGATGCCATCGTCTAAATTTAGCACGTTTATAAGGGCAAGTAGCTCGTTTTGGGTTGTATTTTCGCTTAGACGGTGAGCCACGCTTTTTATGCCGTATTCGTTGCAGGCTTTCTCTTTGGCTCTAACGTATGTTTGAGATGCCTTATCTTCGCCGACTAAGACGACGGCCAAGGTTGGCTCGACACCAAATTTCTTTAGCTCATCAGCTCTTACTTTTACGCTTTCTTTGACCTTTAAAGATACGGCTTTTCCGTCTAAAATTTTCATATTCGATCCTTACTTAAAAGCTTTTTTAATCACAAGGGTGGTATCATACCTAAAAATAAATTAAATTTTTAAAAGAGAGGTTTATGAGGTCTGTTTTTTTGATTTTGCTTTTTTGCGTGGCGATTTTTGGAGCTGATTTTATCACAAAGACCGAGTACGCCAAGATGCTCTACCTAAATCCACGTGGCATAGGCTGTGATAAATGTCACGGCGCAAAGGGCGAGGGCAGCCTAATCTCTAAATACAAGCATTTTGACAAAAAAACAAACAAAACGGTCGATGATGAGCTTAGAGCGCCAAAGATAAATGATATAGATTTTGAAAGCTTTAAAGCAGCTCTAACAAAGCCAAAAGGCGTCATGCCAAGCTACTTTTTGACAGACGAGGAGACGACCATCCTTTATGAATACATCACAAATCAGATGAAACCTCCTGCAAAAGCGCCTTCACTTCTTCTTGTGTTTCG
>ENA-OWNK01000713-OWNK01000713.1-metagenome-genome-assembly--contig:-NODE-713-length-15272-cov-6.506407_pt1 | contig 15272 bp, 12 predicted proteins | sample MGYA00245343_ERZ651121 | MGnify/ENA primary metagenome ERZ651121 (study PRJEB26857, sample SAMEA4031775) | metagenome | biome: human; feature: oral; material: saliva | place: Philippines | collected 2014... | reverse complement strand
GGGTTAACGAAGCATTAGATAACAATCCAAAATCTATCGAAGACTACAAAAACGGTCGTGACCGTGCGATTGGTTTCTTAGTAGGTCAAATCATGAAAGCCTCAAAAGGACAAGCCAACCCACAAATGATCAACAAAATGTTATTAGAAGAAATCGCAAAACGATAATAACGAAAATAAAAAATGAACTCGAAGCAAGGAGAAATCTTTGTTTCGAGTTTTTTCATTAATATTAAAAAGTGGACATTTGGGAGTGAAACTGTACTTTCATGGTTAAAAAAGTGGATATTGAGGAATGAAAATAGACTTTCATAGCAAAAAAAGTGTACATTGGGGAATAAGACTGGACATTCGTAGATGAGAGAGTGGACATTGAGTAGTAAAACTGGATATTCAAACAAAATAGTGTGGATATATGAAAAAATATCAAATCTTCCTATTGATATATTATAATTTTACTTTCATGCTACTTTATAGTAAAATAGGAAGTGTAAAAGTAAAATAAATGAGGTGAATAGATTTGAAATTTAAAGAAATTGAAAGCTTACTTAATAAGAATAATGGAATACTGACAATAAAAGAAGCAGAGGAGAATGGGATATACAGAGGATCAATTAAATACTTTACTGAAAAAGGGAAATTAGAAAAAGTGAGTCGAGGAGTTTATGTATCACCAGGAATTTTTGAAGATGAATTTTTTGTAGTTCAGAATAGATTTAAGAAGGGAATATATTCGCTAGAAACTGCATTGTACTTGTATGATTTAACTGATAGAACTCCTAGTGTTTTTAACATGACATTTCCAAAAGGCTATAATTTAACTAATCCAAAAAAGAATGGAATAAAGTGTAAATCTATAAAAGAAGATCTTTATGAGTTGGGAAAAGAAGAAATAAAAACACCGAATGGATATAATGTTTATGCTTATAACATTGAAAGAACATTAATAGATATAATTCGCCCGATTAATAGAATAGATATCCAAGTAATATCACATGCATATAAAACATATATAAAAAGAAAGGATAAAAATATCCCTTTATTATCAATGTATGCTGAGAAATTAGGAGTAGAAGATAAATTAAAAAGTTATTTAGAGGTATTATTATGATAAATATTATGCAACTAAAAGCAAAGATAAAAAATATATCAAAAGAAAAAAATATTTCTGCACAATTAGTTTTACAAAATTATATGATGGAGAGATTTATTGAGAGAATAGCCTTATCTGATTTTCAAGATCAAATGATAATAAAAGGTGGATTATTGATATCTTCAATAGTAGGATTAGATAGTCGAGCTACTATGGATATAGATATGACCTTAAAGGGAAAGCCTGTAAATGAGTCATTTATATTAGACTATATAAATGAAATTTCTAGAATTAATATTAATGATGAAGTAAAATTTGATGTGGTTAGTATTACAGAAATCCGTGAAATGGATGATTATTTTGGTTTTAGGGTATCATTAGTAGCGGGCATAGGATCTATGAAAATTCCTTTAAAAATTGATATCACAACTGGGGATAAAATTATTCCTTCAGAAATTTCATATGAATATCCTCTTATGTTTGAAAATAGAAGTATCAAAATTAAAGCTTACAATTTAGAAACAATTTTAAGTGAAAAAATAGAAACAATAATTTCAAGAGGAAATCAAAATACTAGAATGAGAGATTTTTATGATGTATATATACTACTAAAATTGAAAAGTAAAAATATAGATTATAACATATTAAGATTAGCTATAGAAGAAACTTCCCAAAAAAGAGATAGTTTAAATTTACTTTTGAATTATAAAGAAATTATTTCAAATATTGAAAATAATAATGAAATGTTAGTCCGTTGGGAAAATTATCGAAATAGCTTTAATTATGCTAGAACAATAGATTTTAATGAAATATGTAAATTATTAACGGAAATATTGGAGGAAATAGATATAAAATAATTTTTTTAAATACAAATAACTATCTTTATAGAATTACTAAATAAAGATGTACCAAAAAATAGATTATTTAATCATAATTTTGAGTACATCTTTTTTATATTTAATATTAATTATTTACTCTTCACAAACTCAACAATTTTAGAAATAGCTTTTGTTGCTTCAGGTATTGGAAAAGCAGGGTATACGTGGTTTAAGTTTTTACCGATTACTAATTCTGTTTTAACATTTGCTTCACGAAGTTTTTCAGCTAATAATGCTATGTCGGGATATAATAATTCACGAGTTCCTGAGAATAATAATACTTCTGGTAAATTTTTCATCTCACCGTATAATGGAGAAACCTTCCAATCAGATAAGTCTGCATCACCAGCCCAAGCTTTAGCATCAGCTAGTAAAGTATCTACGTGTAGTAGAGGATCTTTTTTGACATATTTTTTAATATCAGGATTTGACATAGTTAAATCAACCCATGGACTTAGTAAAATAAGACCTTTAGGTAGTTTAATATTATTTTTAACAAAATCTTGAACTAATCCTAGTGCTAAGCCACCACCAGCACTATCTCCCATGATGTAGACATCTTTATCTGGATTTTTAGCAATATAATCTTTGTATAATTCTGTTAGTAGTTCATAGCTATCTTTATAAGTATATAATGGAGCTAGTCCGTAATCAGGAATAATAACCTCAGCATCAGTTTCTTGAGCAATTTTATCAGCCAGCTCCCATTGAATATCTACGAATTCATGAACGTAAGAACCACCGTGAATATAGAAAATAGTTGAGTTAGAACTGTCTACACTATTTAAATGCCACACCTGTCTATCAGAAACAATTCTAGTGTAGAATTTAGACTTAGTATCAAATTCATATACATTTACAGTTTCTTCGATTTTATCTTCTTTTTGTTTTTCTAATCGTTTAGTTTCATCGATATCTCTTAGTTTCTTATATTTATTACCAAGATATAACTCGATTAGACCAGCTTTAGCACTACGGTTATAACGTAATTTTTGATATCCTGCATAGCTACCGATTAGGGCAGGTAATGTTGCGGCAATTGAAGCTACTGAAACAACTTTTTTATTAAATTTTCCCATTTTAATCTCCTCTTATTTACATAAATGTAAGTGTTTTATTTGTTAACAATTATAGTTTATCAGAAAATAAAGTGATTGTAAAAATAAAAATCTGAAGAAAAGGAATAAGGAGAAAAGAAAGTTGGAAGTCTACTTCCAATTATAGGTAAAAAAGATAAAAGTAGGAAGTCCACTTCCAATTCAAGATAAAAAGGTAAAAGTTGGAAGTCTACTTCCAATTTATAGTTAAAAACACAAAAGTTGGAAGTCCACTTCCAATTAATAAAGAAATATGGTATGATAATGGTAATATGATAATCAATTTAACGAAAGGAGAAAAAAATGTATATAAGAGATAATTATTTAAGTAAACTAATTTCGTTCAAAGATACAGATTTTATAAAAGTTATCACTGGAGTTAGGCGTTCAGGGAAATCGGTCTTATTAAAACAATATAGTAATTATTTATATGAACAAGGAATAAATAAAGAAAATGTAATTTATATAAATCTAGAAGCATTTGAGTATCAACATATAAAAAATTCTGAAGAATTCTCAGAGATTCTAAAAGAGTTGTTACCAAATAACGGAAAAAAAGTATATTTATTAATAGATGAAGTTCAATTTGTTGATGGTTGGCAAAAAGTGATTAATGGTTTAAGAGTTAGTTTTGATATAGATATAGTAATAACTGGATCAAATGCAAAACTGTTATCGGGTGAGTTAGCTACCTTACTTAGTGGAAGATATGTAGAAATAGAAATATATCCATTTTCATTTAGAGAGTATTTAGAAGTTAATAACATTGATATTAATTCTAGAATTGTAGATTCTGCGTATAAAGATTATGAAAAATATGGAGGATTCCCAGGAGTTGTATTGTCACCTGAAGCCATAAAGACAACTATTTTATCAGGAATTTATGATTCGATATTATTAAACGATATAGCAATAAGAGGATCAGTGAAAGACACGTTAGTTTTAAAGAGAGTGGTTGCATTTTTAGCTGATAATGTAGGTCAATTAGTAAATCCTACAAAAATATCAAATATGCTAAAACAAGAAAAATTGTCAATATCTAATCATACAGTAAATAGATATCTAGAATTATTACAAGATGCCTATCTATTTTATGAAGCTAAGCCGTATGATATTAGAGGTAAAGGGTATTTAAAACAAAACTCTAAATATTTCATAGCTGATAATGGACTTAGAAACCATGCTGTTAGTCATAAAGATGGTAATTTAGGAAATCGATTAGAAAATATCGTATATTTAGAACTTCTGAGACGAGGATATAAAGTTGATATAGTTAGATTAGATGATAAAGAAATAGACTTTATCGCTAAAAGAGATGGGGTAATTGAATACTATCAAGTAGCATATCAAATTCCAAATAATTCACATGAAACTGATAATTTATTAATGATAAAAGATAATTATAAAAAAATAGTAATTACAGGTCGATATGAAGGAATAGACTATATTGATGGTATAGAAATTAAATATATTGTCGATTGGTTAATTGAGGAAGAATAATATCTAAAATTTTTGAATTAAAGTGTAAATAAAAAATAAAACTCAAAATTCAGTTGTGGAATTTTGAGTTTTTATTTTGGATATCCTTTTTAAAAATTTACTAGTCACTTATTACTATCTAATTAAATAGTAGTTAGTTATATATGCATTCACGATATCACGTAGTTGTTCATCTGATAAACGTCTTAATGCTGGGAAGGCGATTGTAGATAATTCTACTAGGTTATCAATATTTTTTTCGGTGAACTCTTCTTGATCAATCTCTTCAGTATTATTAGAAAATAGAATGAATAATTTACTAGCTTCATCATCTGTAAGACCTCTATTTTCACATGCTAAATAAAATGAAGGTTCTTCGTTGAATCTATCTTTAATGTATTCATTAATCTCATATACAGCTGATTTAATAGTGAAGTGACTAGAGATAAAATCAGGACTTTCAACGTATTTTGTTTGTTTTACTTCAAAAGGTATTCCACCTTCATTAACAGCTTTTGTAAGGAACATGCTAATAGCAGTTTCTAAATTTAATCCAAGACTAAAGAATAAATCTTCAGCATCATTTTTCAAGTCATCATCAATAGTTAAAACAATTTTCGATTCACTCATTTTTAAAACTCTCCTTAGTTAATACATTAATTTTATCGTAGAATGATTAATTTTTCAAGAGAACTTTATACGAAATAGTTAAATTCAAGGATATATACAAGAACAAAGAAAAGTTGTAAAGATATATAAGAATTACTAGTAAATATGATATAATATTATGTAAGAAAATTAGGATTGAGAGGATCTTTATGGAATTAGAATTATTACAAAAAGCGATAGAAGAAAACTACAATGCATTATCAGAAGTTAATAACGCAGCATATAGTTTAGAGCCAGTATCAGATGAAAGATTAGTAGAAATCGCAAAAGATGTAAATGAACAGTTAGGATATGAACTATACGATAAACTAGATAAAGAAAGTTTAGTAGCAGACTTCTCAACTACATCAAGGGAAATGTATAAATATACTCTAGATAAATCAAAATTCTTAAATGATAGACTAGAAAAAGCATTAGTCGAACATTGTGACGATATATTAGTAGATGTAGTAAAAGCACACGAAAACTTCGATTCGATGGAAACATATGAACTATACACACTAGCATTCGAAGTAAATGAAAAACTAGGATATAGACTATTCAGAGATATCTATTCATACAGCTTAAGACGTGACTTCGAGAGAGTAGCAAAAGCAGTAGAAACATACAAAAAAGAAGGTAAAATAACGAAGTTTATTAAGTAGAAAGGGTAGGGAGGGATACTTAGAAACAGGATATAAACATTATGAAATTATTTTTTAATCATAAAAATAAAATTCATATTAAATTCAAACAAATCTGTGGGGAATAGATTGTGCTTAAATTGAAGAAGATCAATAGAAAAAATATATGAGAGATTCTGAAATTAGGTTTTTTGATAACTAGAAAAGTTTTGTAGCTACAAATAATAGTAGTATCATAGAAGCATATATAGAAATTACCGAGAATAATCATGTATTCACATTCGGTTTATATAAAGATGATAAACCTATTTTTTTAAATGATAGATAAATAATTCCAATGAAATAGATGAAGTATAATACATGTATTTTATATTTAATGTTTAAAAAATTTTTGTGATCTATATACATCGTAAATTAGTGATAAATAGTTTTGAATTTATGAAACAATTGAATACATTTAGAAAGTATACATATTTTTTATGAACTGTATATCTAAAATTATAAAGTAGTTTTAAATTTTGACATAAAATGATTTTTAAATAATTGATAATGAGTGTGGTAAGTAAATGAAATTTATAGGAGGGATTAATTTGTTTTTTGATAATAAAAAATATTTTATATTTTATAACTCAATAATTAGCTCAAGAGGGGAAGAAATCCAGGTATATAAATTTAATACTGAATTGTTAGATGACAATAGTTTGAATAATTGGGCTTTGGGATTAAGGTATAATTATATTGAAAAAGACCTGTTAGAACTAGCTATTTCAGGAACTGGATTAACGAAAAAAGAATATTTAGAAAAAATGATTTTTCCAAATCCAGAAGTTTCTCAAGGTGCTGCAACTATGTCAGGAGAATTTGGTGAATTATTAGTGTACGATTATATAAATTATGTTTTAGAATACTATGTTCCAAGAGTTAGATATTTTAATAAAGTTAATCCTGATATGCCTGTTCCTGGCAGTGATGTTATTGGATATAAAATGGAAAATTATAATAAGGGAAGTAAAAATGATAAATTATTAGTTGCGGAGGTTAAAACTAGGTCAACTATATCTGGTAATAAAACTACAGCTATCACAGAAACTATCACAAAGGCAATTCAAGGTGCTAGTAAAGATAGGGTGAGAGTTGGAGAATCTTTAAATGCAGAAAAATCAAAATTATTAACTAGAGGAAGATTCAGAGAAGCTAAAATAGTAGAAAGATTTCAAAACAAAACAGATAATCCATATAACTTAGATTTTTTTGCAGTTGCTGTTATGGATAATGAATTGTATTCAGAACAGTTGATTTTAGATGTCATAAATAATCAAAATGAAAACATAAAATTTACTAATATATTAATAATTCATTCTAAAGAATTAAAGAGTTTCTTAAGAGATTTATACAAGAGGGCTTGCGTATGTTGATAAAAAGTAATTCAAAATACTATTTGAAAAAAGTTCGAGCAAAAGCAAAAATGTATGAGTATAGGGTGCCAGAAATTGATCATATTAAAGTTGAAGAGGAAGCAAATGATCTCATATTGCTTGGCATTGGGATAGTCGGAGACATCGCTAATGAAATATGGAACATGGAACAAGCGCCTATAAGTCTTCCTAAGGAAAAGGAAGAAGAATTGTACTTTGTATCAAGATTTTTTGATTCATATTTCCAATCTAAAATGAGTATAGAGATGAATCCGTATTATATTTTAATGGGAGCAGTTACTTATTATTTCTGCAATATGAATGGTAGTTCAAAAGTAATGATGAGTATTATGCCAAACTTAACAAATTTTGAATTTTCTGCTTCTGGTTTGGAAAAAGTAATAATGTGGTTGTTATGTACTGATTATAAATTTGACATCACCAGCATAGATGAAAAATATAGAAACTACATTATACAATTGGTTAATTATCATAATGTATTTTTTGCTTGCGAAAATCCTAAGGAAATGGAATTTGATGATTTTAAGAGTTATGTTTATTGTTATGGTAATAATAGAGAAATATTGTTCATAGATATTATTTTAGCAATATTAAAAAAGAAAATTTACAATTCATGTATAAATTTAATGCCATTATACTCTGAAATTGATAAGAGTGAGTGGATCGCAACATTTAAGAGTAATGTAATGATGAAGGAAATGTGGAAATCTCAGATTTTACTGGGGGAAAAGGGGATTTTCAAAGGGAAATCGGGAGTTATTCAAATGCCGACAAGTTCAGGGAAAACTACATCAGTGTCCCTTGCTATACAATCAGCCTTTTTATCTAAAAGAACATCTATTGTAATTGTTGTCGCTCCATTTAGGGCGTTATGTAAAGAAATATTATTCGATATTGAAAAATTTTTTTCATTTGACAAAAATGTGATTGTAACTGAGTTTTCTGATATTCCTGAGCCTAGTGAAATAGAATTAGTTGCAACTGAGTTAACTATAAAAAAAGTATTTGTTATGACTCCAGAAAAGTTGGCTTATATTTTAAAACATAATACAGAAATAATAGAAAGTATTAACATGATTGTTTTTGATGAAGCTCATTTGTTCGATGATGAATCTAGAGGAACAGATTACGAGCTTCTATTGGCAACCATCAATAACTATCTTAGACCAGAGGCACAGAAAATATTGGTTTCAGCAGTAATATCTAATGCAGATATATTAAATTCTTGGATTAACAGAGATGGTATAGTAATAAATAATAATACCATTAAAACGTCAGAGAAAACGGTTGCTTTTAACACGTTTATGTCATCTAGTGTTAATAATGCCTATAGCAATCTTTATTTTGTAGACCCTGATAAAAATTTAGAAGAAGAATTTTATGTGCCTAGAGTAGTGCAAACAAAAGCTTTGAATAAGGTAGGTAAAGAGAAAAAACAGAGATATTTTCCTGACTTTAAAAGTAATAAGCAAGATATAGGTATTTACTATTCGATTAAACTTATTAGGAATGGAAGTATCGCTATCTTCTGCACTAGAAAAGATATTGTAAATAATATTCTAGAGAGATTTATTGAATTGAAAGAAAGGGGTATCTCATTAGAGGATTTTTCTACATTATCAGATGAAACTGAACGTTTAAAAATTGCATATCTAATAAAAAAACACCTCGGAGAAAATAATTTATATATTGCCGCATTAAATGGTATTGTAGGACATCATTCGGGCGTTCCTAATGGAGTTAGAATTGCTGAAGAATATGCATTGAAGAAATCATTAATCCGTTGTGTAGTATGCACTTCTACGTTGGCACAAGGGGTAAATTTACCTATTAAATATTTAATTGTATCTAATGTTTATCAATCAAAACAGATAATTAAGGTTAGGGATTTCCATAATCTGATTGGAAGGACTGCAAGAGCAGGAAAAGAAACAGAAGGAACAATTATTTTAACAGAAGATATTTATAATAATAAAAAAGCTTATAAATTAAATAATTATAAACGATTACTTAATGCTGATAATTCTGAGGAGTGTTCTAGCAACCTTTTGAAATTGGTAAGAATTGATGTATTGGGAATTGATATATCTAATTTTTTTAAAAAGTATATTGAATATAGATATTCTGATAAAGATAAATACTATAGAATTAAAAAATATATTCTTGACTATAAAGAGCAAGTGAAAGAACAAGGTGAACAAATCTTCAATAGAATGAATGAAATAGATCATATATTGGTATCGTTGGAAAATTTTATACTTGGCTTTGTAGACGAAGGGGATGAGAGTTTTGAGATTATACAATCTACGTATGGCTACCATTTGGCAAATGAAGATGAAAGGGAAGAACTGAAAAATATTTATAATCTCATTAAAAGAAATATTAAAATTCTTGATGCACCCGACAGGTTGCTTTATAGGAAAAGTATGTTAGGTATACTAAAAATGAAAGAATTAAAAGGATTTATAGAAGAGAATTTATTTGAAATAGCTAATGCAGATTACGATACATTAATTAAATTTGTTACTAATAGGTTGAAAGAGTCGGATAAATGTAAAATTATACCTAAGCTGATTGATGATAGCCATGTTAATGAACTATTAAAAATGTGGATTGATGGTGAAAGTTATATTCAAATCTTGAATTACTCGAAATCAGTAAATCTGCTAATCAAACGTGGGAAAAAAAGCAGGAATATCTCTTTGGAAGATATAATAACATTATGTGATTCAGACTTTGGGTATGCCTCATTAACGATAATACAGGCAATTGTGGAGATATTAAATACTAAAGATAGCAATGAAAACATAGAGGAAGACTTAAATGATATAATTTATAGAATAAGATATGGATTACCTAATAAAGAGTCGGTATATATATATGAACTTGGATTTGCAGATAGAATTATTTCGCAAAAAATTGCTGATGAAATAAGTAGATTTGATTGTAGTACAAAAAAGAAAATAATATCTGTAATAAAGAGTAATAAAGAAAAATTAAAGGTGTTATTGGCAAATTATCCATCATATTTCACAGATAGGTTAGAAAAAATATGATAAAATTGGTAATAGCTCTCCAAAATTTGGACAAATTTTGGAGGGGTATTACTGAAACATTTATGATTATTTTCAAAGAAAGATGAAGTCGGAAAAAACTTTTATAAAAATGGATTATGGAGAGGAAAGATAATATATAGTATATGTGGTGGATTATATGGTAGCCTGAGATTATATCCTGAAGTAGAAGAGAGATAGAAAAATATGGGTTTACAAAAAGAGATATTTGAAGGCAGACAAATGCTATGCACCATTTTTATATCAATATGAGATACTAACCACGATGACTATGGTACTAATGAAAAGAGCAATAAATAAGAGAATGGTTGCTAAGGTTATGAGACTAGTAACTGACTCTAAAGAAAGAATAAAAGAAGCAAAAAAGAAATAGTAGCATTTCAATAGATGGAACTGAGATACGTATGTAAATGGAGATAAGCTATTCAGGATGAAGTAAAGTATAGCCTAAGTTACGTTATTTTTAAAAAAAATTTTCAACACAATATTTAACTTTTATGGTATAATAAAACACGAAAAATAGAATCAGGAGGTGTAAAATGACCAATCTATCGCAAAAAAAACGAAAACGCATGTTAGAGTTTATCAATCACTTGAAAGAACAGCATACAGACGACGACACACTCATCGCATTAGGAGAGATAGAAAACGAACTGAATATTAAGAAGTACGGTCTTGTCTGGGAACAACACGAAGAAGAAGTGGATGTGATGATACGAGACAACGTTCCAGTATTCACTGAAGTAGCAGAACGTGAGATTACCGCAACAGATACGAACGACTATAACTTCCTTCTGGAAGGAGATAATCTCCACTCGCTGAAGTTACTGGAAAAGACGCATGCTGGGAAGATTGATGTTATCTATATCGATCCGCCTTATAATCGTGGAAAAACAGACTTTAAATATAATGATAATTATATTTTGAAAGAGGATTCTTTTAAACATAGTAAATGGCTAAGTTTCATGGAATCTCGATTAAAGTTAGCATACAGTTTGTTAAGTAATGGTGGATTCATTTTTATCTCCATAGATGATAATGAAAGTTCACAGTTAAAATTATTGATGGATGAAATTTTTGGAGAAATAAATTTTGTGAATCAATTTATCTGGAAAAGGAATTCGAGTGTTAAGACAGAAAAAGATAAATTCACAGTGAATAGTGAATACGTATTGTTATATTCTAAAACAAGAACTTTTAGACTAAACGAAGCTTATAAACCATTGGCAGAGTCATCGTTAAAATTATATAAATTTGACGATAATGACGGACGTGGGAAGTATCAAACTGTAAGTCTGCAAAAACCGAAAGATCCTGGCCCAGAGACAACTTATGATTATAAAGATAATATGGGGAAAATATGGAAATGTCCTCCTAAAGGTTGGAGAATGAAATATGAAAAAATAAAGGCGTTAGAAAATGATAATCGATTAGTATTAACAGGAAAAAGTTTACGTGCTAAAGATTATTGGAATGAACGAAAATCTGAAGGTAAAAGGATAGATACCCTTTGGACGGATTTACCTGAAAACACAACTGGAAGTGGAGAACTGGATTCTGTATTGAAAGAAAAAGGAAAATTTGATAATCCCAAGCCTACAAAATTAGTTTCTCGATGTTTAGAGATTGGATCTAAAAATGGAACCATCCTCGACTTCTTCGCTGGAAGTGGCACGACCGCTCATGCCGTTATGCAACTGAACAAAGAAGATGGAGGTAATCGTAAATTTATTCTCTGCACGAACAACGAAAACAAAATTTGTGAGGAAGTTACTTATCAACGGATTAAGAATGTAATCAATGGTTATGAAGATATTGAAGGAATTCCCGCAAACCTTAAGTACTATAAGACGGACTTTATCTCCAAGGATAATGACGACTTAACCGATGAACTTTTAGCGCATATTAAAGAGATGGTTCAATTAGAACATGGAGTGAAGATTGATCACCGAGAGTATCTACTCGTTCTCGATGATGATGAAGCAGATGAATTAGAAGTGAAGTGGGGATTGTATCCTGATGTGAAGGAGATTTACGTCTCCCGCCATGTCCTCTTTACAGCATCACAGAGTAAGTTATTTAGTAGCGTTGAAGTACACGTCATTCCAGACTACTACTTCGGATTCGAATTAAAGGAGGTAGGAGAATCATGGTAAATCCAGGATTAACGATTAATCTATTTAATTTTCAAGAACAAGCCGTCTTAACTTTGATTGATAAGACGAGTACTACGAAACAAGAGAAGAGGGACAAAAATACTATCATCATGAAGGCTCCAACAGGAGCTGGCAAGACGGTGATTCTCATTGATTATGTGGACAAGTATCTCCTAAATATCAATCCGAACACTGCTTTCGTCTGGCTCTGTCCGGGAAAAGGAAATCTTGAGGAACAAAGTCGACAAAAGATGCAAACTCTTGCTCCAGCACGTAAGACTCAGAATCTTTTTGATGCTCTTTTGAATGGCTTTGAACCTGAAACGACCACCTTTATCAACTGGGAACTTGTGACGAAGAAGGGGAATACGGCGATTCGTGATTCAGAGAAGAAGAACCTCTTCGACCGAATCGCACAAGCTCATCGGAGGGGAACGGAATTTATTGTTATTATTGATGAGGAGCATAGTAATAACACCGCCAAGGCAAGGACGATTATTGATTCCTTCGCAGCTTCTCGTACAATCCGTGTCAGTGCAACGGCTGTAGAAAACAAGCGATTTGACTTTTTTGAGATTGATGAGGTGAATGTGATTGCGGAAGGTCTTATCACGAAGGCATTGTATGTGAATGAAGGTCTTGATGACGACTTATCAATAGAAGATGATATTGATATACTAATTAATTATGCAGATGAGAAACGTCGCTCAATTGCAGAGCGGTACCAATTTCTAGCAAAGAATATTCGCCCACTGGTACTGATTCAATTTCCCAATGCACAACCAGAGACAATAGAAGCGGTGGAAGAGAAACTGTCTGGGATGGGATATACTTATGAGAATGGAATGGTCGCAAAGTGGATGAGTGGTGATAAGAGTGACTTGCCAGAGAACTTAACAGCGAACGACGGAACACCAGTATTCTTGTTGATGAAGCAAGCGATTAGTACAGGTTGGGACTGTCCACGTGCTAAGATTCTAGTCAAGCTACGTGAGAATATGAGTGAGAGCTTTGAGATTCAGACGATAGGACGAATACGTCGGATGCCGGAGGCAAAACATTATGAGGATGATTTGTTAGATTTCTGTTACGTGTACACTTTTGATGAGACGTACAAGGCGGGATTGTTAGCTACAATGGATAAGGCATATGAAACTCGACGTCTCTTCTTGCAGGATAAATGTAAGAAGTTCACACTTAAGAAGCAAGTCCGTGACCTGGACTTCGATGGATTGGGGGAGCGAGAAGTGTTGAATCTGATTCATGAACATCTCGTGACGAAGTATCAGTTAACGAAGAATCGTTCCGATAACGCATTACGATTAGAAGCAAAAGGGTATAGATTAGGATCGGAAATACATGGTCGAGCTTTACATGGTAAGTTCATCGTCACAGATTCCGTTTTTTCCAGCAAAGATTATATTTATACACGCAAGCGAGTAAATACTCATAAACATGGGATTTACTTACTGCATTCCGTTGATTCGATTAAATCTGCCATTGGAATGTCAACAGCAAAAGTAAAGGTCATACTAGAACGTCTTTTCAAAAAAAGCCGTAATAATACCAAAAAACTGCTCAGTCTAGAAACAGCTGAATTCTATGCATTTGTTGTCAATAATGAACATCAACTGAAGGAAGAGTTTCGTGACGTTACCTCTGGTCTAGCCGTTCAAAATCAAATGTCGTTTTCACCAAAGATATCAAATTTCCGAATTCCTGAGCAAGATTTTTTCAAGTACGATAGTAGTGTAAAAAATGAAGTGGACTACCTTACAAATGCGTATAAAGACTATACCTCAGGTTACGCAACAAGTCTTGTTCGAAGTACGAGTGAAATGCTTTTTGAAAAATACTGTGAAAAGAATGAGTGCGTTGAATGGGTCTACAAGAACGGAGATACGGGGCAACAGTATTTCTCAATTGTATACATTGATGCGATTCAAAAACAATGGCTCTTCTATGCAGACTATATCGTTAAGATGAAAGATGGAACAGTCTGGGTTATCGAAACAAAAGGTGGAGAGGCTAGAGGAAAGAGTAAGAACATCGATGACCAAGTCATCAATAAGTTCAACGCCTTCAAGGAATATGCGAACGAGCACGACCTTCAATGGGGTTTTGTGCGTGATAAGGATGGAGACTTGTACTTGAATAACACTGAATATCAAGATGACATGTCTGATGAGAGCTGGAAACCAATAGAAAAGATCCTATAGCTAAGAAGGAGGGATCTTTGTCAAATTCGGTTGATTTTGAAAATTAAGAGAAAGCTATGCTATAATAGGTAGTATAGCTTTTTTCCTATTTTTGATAGTGTAATAAAAAGATATCCGAATGATAAATTTTTTATAATTAGTAAAGATTGTGGCTTTGATTATGCGGTTAAATTTTGGAGTGAAAGAAGTATTAATATAGAACGTATACCTGTAAAGATTGAAGTGAAAAATGATATAAAAATAGATAAGATTGAAATAGAGATAGGGAACATAAATGAAAAAGTTAAACTAAGTGGAGAGGAACTTCATAAAAAGTATCGGGAGTTTGTTAAACAATATGGACAAGATAAAGGATTACTATTATATAGAAAATTCAAGAAAAAAGTAAAATAAGAGTAATTTATTTGTTTCTATCGATACATAATACTTTCACATTAAATAACAAAATAAGTAAAATCTGAGATGATAGTAGAAAATCAATCTTAGATTTTTTTTTAGAAGATGTCAATAGTATTAAAGAAATATTTATAATTTTAAAATTTATAAATT
>ENA-OWNK01000708-OWNK01000708.1-metagenome-genome-assembly--contig:-NODE-708-length-15296-cov-9.195525_pt1 | contig 15296 bp, 3 predicted proteins | sample MGYA00245343_ERZ651121 | MGnify/ENA primary metagenome ERZ651121 (study PRJEB26857, sample SAMEA4031775) | metagenome | biome: human; feature: oral; material: saliva | place: Philippines | collected 2014 | study... | reverse complement strand
AAAGAAATAGTAATGTTCAGGAATAATTTTTTTAAATTCTTTATTATAATTTTTAAAAATTTGTAAAATGAATATAAAAAGCAATTAAACAAGAACATTCATTATTATAAAATTATTTCCGTTTCTTTTTTTCCATTTGAACTGTCTTTTCCCAAATTTCTCATAATTGACTTCCTGGGATACAAAAAATGATAAAATAGAGATATAAATAGGGTAGAAAATATATTTGGCAAAGTAAAGTTCTTTAAAATTTTTTCAACAGCCTATCGAAATTGAAGGAAAAGGTTTGGATTGAGAATGAATCTGATTATTGAAATGAGTATAAAAGATCAAAGAGATTTCAAAATTATAAAAATGCATATTATCAGGTATAAAAACTTGATATTATGCGTTTTATCTTAGAAAATTTTTCTAAATTTCCCACTCAAATTAAATTCTAGACCAGCCTATTTTGAGATATTTTTTTCATTACTTTAGGAAGATGACTGCTGATTTCCGTCGGCAAGACCACATAATGCTCTTGGGATAGTTCTTGGGCTATTGCTGAATGAAGATGAGTCGCTACTGCCACACGCTCGTAGAGACTGGCCTGTCGAAATTGGCCTGCAAATCCTGCAATCATTCCAGCCAGAGTATCTCCCATTCCTCCAGTCGCCTGATAGGGACCGCCAACATGTAACTGGTAATAATCAGATTGGCCAACTTGCCAGATACGAGTAGCTGCACCTTTCTCTACCAAAATTGTTCCTTGAGGGAAAGAAGTCAGGGCACTAGCTGTTGTAGCTTTGTTTTGCTTTTCAATCGTAATTCCAGACAGTTTTTCCCACTCCTTTTGGTGGGGAGTTAGGATAAGCTGACTGGAAGGAAATGACAATCTTGTTCTGGCAAGAATAGTCAAAGCACCTCCGTCTACAATCAAAATCTGATTCTGTCTTAAGCTAGTAGAGACCTCTTTGACTAAATCTTCTCCAAAAGCATCGTCTCGTAAACCAGGCCCCAACAAGACAACTTCTGCCTTCTCCAATTGCTCTTTTAACAATTGCTGGTCTTGAAGAGAAAAGGCCATAGCCTCAGGTAAATGACTGTGTAAAGCTGTGATATTTTCCCTATCTGTTCCAACAGTCACCAATCCTGCACCGCTTTTAACAGCTGCCAAAGCAGCCATGATGATAGCACCACCGTAAGGATAAGTTCCACCTAACAGAAGCAAGCGACCATAGTCTCCTTTATGACTTGTACGAGAACGTTCAATAATGACTTTTTCTAGTAAGGCTTGATCAATCACTCTCATCGTTTTTTCCTCTCGCTTTTATTATACAACAAAAAGGAGGCGCAGACCTCCTTCTGTAATCTTATATCTAAAATTTAATATTCATTTCTGCCATTTTATATATAGATATAGAAAATAATCGAATGTTTCTCTTATTTTCTATCCAATGTCCGAAGTGCTGCCTGATAAGTTTGCTCCATCAGCATAGTAATGGTCATAGGACCGACACCTCCAGGGACTGGCGTAATATGGCTAGCAAGTGGGGCAACTGCCTCATAATCAACATCCCCACAGAGCTTACCATTTTCATCGCGGTTCATCCCAACGTCAATGACTACCGCACCTGGTTTCACAAAATCAGGAGTCACAAACTTAGCACGACCGATTGCGACCACAAGAATATCCGCTTTTGCAGCAACCTTAGCGAGATTATGGGTGCGTGAGTGGGTCAAAGTCACTGTAGCATTCTTTGCCAAAAGAAGCTGGGCCATAGGTTTTCCAACGATATTGGAACGACCGATGACGACCGCATTTTTACCTTCCAAGTCAATCCCATATTCATGAAACATTTCCATAATTCCTGCAGGTGTCGAAGGAATCATGACTGGATGACCAGACCAAAGGCGTCCCATATTTAGAGGATGGAAACCATCCACATCCTTTTCTGGGTCAATAGCCAATAGAACCGCCTCTTCATCTATATGTTTTGGTAATGGCAACTGGACCAATATCCCATGCCAAGCTGAATCTTGATTGTATTTGGCAATCAAGTCTAACAATTCCTCTTGAGTAATGGTATCTGGAACTCGCACAACTTCACTACGGAATCCAGCCGCAAGGGCTGACCTCTCCTTGTTGCGAACGTAGACTTGGCTGGCAGGGTTGTCCCCAACCAAAATCACTACCAAACCAGGTACTAGCCCCGTTTCTTCCTTTAATCTTTCAGTCTTTTCAGCCAGCTGTCCTTGTAACTTAGCTGCTAGAGCCTTCCCATCAATAATCTGTGTCATATCACTTCTCTTTTCTTTCAAATATCTTCCATTATACCAAAAACTGTTAGTCCCCTCTAACACTTCTTTCCTAGGCAATCCTATAGTTTCAAACTATAAGAAAAAGGAGCGGATATTCCATCCAACTCCTTATTCTTATTAGAAAATCTAATTAGATTTAATCTTCTTTTTTCTTACGAGCAAGAAGTCCAAACCCTCCTAGTGCTCCAAGAAGTCCGAGCGATGCTAGACTAGCGTTAGCTTCTGTACCTGTGTTAGGCAACTCTTTTTGACCTTCAACATATTTAGGTGTTTCTGGTTTAGAAGCTTGTTGGCTTGGAGTTGATGGTTCAACATGCTTAGGTGTTACAGTTACTGGGACTTCTACCTCTACGATTTCTCCAGTTGGTAATTTAACCTTAACTTTAACAGCAGGTTTTACTCCTGGAGTTTCTGTTGTTGGGATTTCACCAATCTCTACGATTTCGGCACCTTTTGGTAACTCAACATGTTTCTTAACATCATCTTTGCCAATTGGAGTTCCAACCTCTACTACAATTGGAGTAACTTTTACTTTATCATCTGTCGATGGTGTTGATTTAGGAGTTACAATTACTGGTACATCAACCGTCACAGTACGTCCATCTGGCAATTCAACTACTACTGATACCGAAGGCTTAGGTCCTGGTGTTGTAGTCGTTGGAATATCACCAACTTTTTTAATCTTCCATCCTTCTGGTAAACCAACATGTTTCTTAACATCTTCTTCTGTTACCGGAGTTCCAACTTCTACTACGATTGGAGTAACTTTTGGTTTAACAATTACTGGGACCTCTACTGTAATTTGTTTACCATTTGGTAATTCAATTACTACTGGTACAACAGGTTTTACTCCTGGAGTTTCAGTTCCTGGTTTATCTCCGATAGAAACGATTTTCCCACCTTCTGGAATCTTAACATTTTTCTCAACATCTTCATTCGTGATTGGGTCTCCAACATTCTTGATGATATCGTTAATTGGTGTTACATTAACTGGGACTTCCACTGTAATCACTTTTCCATTTGGTAATTCTACAGTGACTTTAACTGGGTCTTTCTTACCTGGAGTTGTCAAGTCTGGAATGTTTTCAACATTGGTTACCTTGCCACCTTCTGGAATCTTAATTCCTTTAGTGTAATCCTCTGGCGTTAATGGGGTTTTCGTTACTGGAGTTTCAATTTCCTTAACAGGTGTTACATTAACTGGGACTTCTACTGTAATCACTTTGCCATTTGGTAATTCTACAGTGACTTTAACTGGATCTTTCTTACCTGGTGTTGTCAAGTCTGGAATGTTTTCAACATTTGTGACCTTACCACCTTCTGGAATCTTAATTCCTTTAGTGTAATCCTCTGGTGTTAATGGAGTAGATGTGACTGGTGTCTCTATTGAGACTGGAACGACTTCTACTACGTTAACAGGTACAGGTACCTCTTTAGTCGCAACTACTTTACCATCTTTCACATACTCTACCACTACTGTCGCTGGGATTTGTACACCAACTGTTGCTGTAGGTGGTACTGTTCCTGTTTTAACTTCTGTAACTGTTACAGTAACTCCTGATGGGAGCCCCTTCACGTTATTAGCTGCTTTTTCAGCCTGTTCTTTAATAGCTTTTTCTAGCTCTTGCTTATCACTATCTTTAAGAACTGTTACACCTTCTGGAGTTACTTTTGGTAATACTGTCACTGGGACTTTTACTGTCTCTTCACCATTTGCATACTTAACTTTAGTTGGTACTGTTACATCGGTTGCTCCAACTTTATCCTTTGTATCTGGTAAATCAGCTTCTGTTGGATCTTGTACTGTTCCACCTTGTCCTGGTGTTACTGCATCTTTTACTTTAGCTATTTCAGGTTTGTCGCCTTCAACAACGTATACTGGATCAGCATTTGAACCAACTACACTTACAGTAATTTCTGCATCTTTTGTATACTTAACGCCATCTACTGTATAGGTTACTGGGACTTTTATAGTTCCTCTGTTTGTTCCTGCTTCCGATGTAATGGTTGCAAGCACTTCTTCTGTAATCGCTCCAACTTCTACATCTTTGGCACCATCTGGTAATTTAGCTTTGAAATCTGCTGAGTTTGCTACTTCTTCTGCTTTAGCTTTAGCTACTTCTTTAACTTTATCTGTAGTTTCACCTTTTGGTACTGTTACTTCACCTTTAGCAACTGGCAATACTGTCACTGGAACTTTCACTTGTTCTGGATCTTTAATTCCGTCGTAAGTTACAGGGACCGTTACTTCTTTCTTACCTGTTGTTTTTGTTAGGTCTTCTGGAATTACAGGATTACCTTTAGTTCCATTAGCTCCTGGTGTTACTGCATCTTGAACAGTTTTAGCTTCTACTGTATCACCTTCAAAGACTACCAATGATTTTGGTGTTGAACCAACTACCGTTACCGGAACTTCTACTTCTTTAGAACCAACTACACGGCCTTTATCATCAGTATATTCAATAACTACCTTAGCTGGTTTTTGTTCTCCTGTAGCAGTTGTTTCAGGTTTTTCTTTCACTTCTTTAACAGTTACTGTTACACCTGCAGGAATATTATCTTTTGGTAATGCATCCACCACTTCTTGAGCTTTTGCTTTAACCATTGTTTCTAAATCTGTACTATCTTTAAGTACTGTTACTCCTGTTGGTTTGACTACTGGTAGAACTTTAACAACCGTAGGGACTTCTACAAGTTTATCTTCACCATCTTTCGCAACTACTGTTACTTTCTTATCTCCAGGTGTTGTTGTATCTACATCACCATCTTTATAGGTGAACTTAGTTCCGTCTGGGTATTGATCAGGATTAATGCTTTCAGATGGATCTGGTTGTGTATTTTGAGGATTTTCAAATACATATTGCACTTCAGGATCTACTACCACAACTTTAGCTGGAACTTTAACAATCGTATCTTCACCAACTTTAGCCACAACGACTACATCTTTCTCTCCCGATGTAGTTGTATCTACTGGAGTTTCATAAGTAAATTCCGTTCCATCTGGATATTCACCCGGTGTGATACTTTGTTTAGCTTCTGGTTGTTTATTAGCTTTATCAGCCACAACGTATTGTGGAATACTGTCAACTACACGTACTGTTGCTGGAACTCTTACTAGTTCATTTCCATTTTCATCAGTAACAATAACCTTAACTTCTTTATCTCCAGTTGATGATGTATCTGGTTCTTTTTCGTAAGTGAATTTAGAACCAGCTGGATAATCATCTGGATTGATACTATCTTCTGCTTTTGGAGCTTCTTTTGGATCTACTGGGACAATTTGTGGATATCCTTCAACAACTTTAATCGGTACATTAACAGTTTCTTGACGTTTATTGTCCCCTGAACCGTATGTCACTGTCACAGGAGCTGTTAATGTGTCATCCCCAACTTTATCAGTTGTATCAGGAAGTTTAGTTTCATCTACTGTTTTCTCATTTCCTTTAGTAGTAACAGCATCTTTTAATTTTTCTGAAGATGGTTTATCTCCTTCTACTACATAAACAGGTTTTGCAGTTGAAACTCGTGGTTTAACTTTAATTGTAAACTCTTGATCTATTTCTTTCTTAGTATCAAACGTTGGATCCTGATCAAATGGATTATCTACAACATCATATCCCATAGATTTCAAAACATCAACACGTGCTTGAACTTTTTCTTCTGGAATTTTATCTCCTGATTTACCAGCAAGATCATCAATATTATATTTCGTATCTAATGGTGTTTCAACACCTTCATCATCTACTGAAACAAATTTTACTTTTGCTTTTTGATCGTCTTTATCATAGGTAATCTTGATGTTTGCTTTTGGATCCGTAATTTTTGGTGGTTTATAACCTTGTTCTGGATTGGCAGGATTGACTGGTTCTAATGGTGTACCATTTCCATCTTTTGGAGTATATCCATCTTTATGAGGAATAATTTGAGTAATTTCACCAGTCTTGGTTGGATCTTTTGGATCATTAGGGAATGGAATTGGATCGCCATCCTTACCAGTGGTTGGATCAACAGGAATCCAGCTTCCAATCTTCGTATAAGTGACCTTATCCGTTTCATCAGGGATTACTTTTGTATCTTTTGCAGGAGTTGCTGCTTCTTTAGCTGGAATTTCTTTTTTATCAGCAATATATCCTGGTAGAACATCTACTCCAACTTTTTCCCATGTTTTATTTGGACTTTCCCAATCAGTATAGCTTACTTCTTTTGTGACAAGATTAACGGTTGCTTTTCTTGTGAATGGTACCGTTTGAACAGTATCATCCTTAGCTTTTTCTTCAGCTGCTGTATCTGAATCTTTCTTCACATAAGAAATCACACGTTTAGCGGTCGTATTCAAGTCAGATTCAGCCAAGCCTTCAGGCCATTTCAATTCTGGATTCTCTCCATTAGGATCTACTGGGCTGTCTTTTTCATGTGGTGTTGATGAAGGTACTTCAATAATTCTAGGTTTAACCACAATTTTGAATGTTTGAGAAGGTGCTGGTGTACCATCTGTTGGGTTAATATCTTCCTTGTCATCGAATGTTGGACGATGATTATCTTGAGTATGGTATTCATCACTTTCTACTTCATAACCTTTGTTCTTCAGTTCTTTGATTTTGTTTTCAACATCTGTACTTGCTGGTAATTCTGAACCAGATTTACCAGTTAAATCAAAGCTAGAAACCACTTCATTTGCGGCTCCATCGACTTTCTTCTCAATCACTACTTTAGCTGTTTGAGTAGAAGGTGTATATGTAATTGGTGATTCCCCAAATTTATCCGTTGGTGTAAATCCATCTGGAACTTTATAGCCTTGAGTTGGATCATTTGGATTTTTCGGTGTTAATTCTTGTCCATTATATACTGGAGTATATCCTGGAACATATGGAATTGTTATTGTGCTAAAATCACCTGGAACCGTTGGATCATTCGGGTTATTTGGATAAGAAATCTTATCTGGTGCTCCTTGTGGTTTCTTACCTGCTGGATAGTTTGGTACAAATGAGCCAATTTCTTTATAAAGAACTTTCTTCACTTCAGGAGATACTGTTCCATTTTGTGCTGGCTTAGGAGCATCTTTTTCTGGAACAAGTTTATCCGCATTATCCACTAATAAATAATTATTAATAACTGGAGATTCAACTGAGTTATACTTACCATTAGTACCATCTGCTTTAGCATCAGTTAGTTTATCCGCTTCATTGTAAACTTCCCAATCAGAGTAAGTTACTTCTTTTGTTTCAGGATTAACTGTTGCTGTACGTTTGTAAGTTACTTTTTGCACCTTTTCAGCATATAAAGGAGTAGCATTATCTTTGTTTGCATCTTCTTCTTTTAGATACTTAATAGTACGTGTTACTTCTTTGACTAAATCTTCACGTGTCAATCCTGCTGGATATTTACCTAGATTCTCATCTCCAGGCTTCACAGGTGTATCTGGTGCTTTTGGAGATACAGGAGATGTTGTACTTGGATTTGTTGGATCAGTTGTTACTGTTGGGTCTACTTTAATTAAGTCTAAGACATGAACAGTGACATTTGTTTCTGTTGATTTCTTACCTTCACTATCAGTTGATTGAACTTTTACAGTGTAATCTCCAACTTTAGTTGTATCTAGGTTACCTGCATCACTTACTGCGATTGTTGGTTTTGTAGCATCAACTCCATCACGATCATCTTCTAAGTCAGTTGCAGATGGTTTAGCTTTTTCTAAAACTTTATCATTGTTCCATTTATCAGCTTCTTTTGTTTTATAAACATATAAGTCTTTTTTCTCAACTGCTACTGTTGGAGCTTCGTTTAGAACATTAGCGTAAGCTGGATCTGATTCGTTACCTGCTTTGTCAAGCACAGTAACTTTGATACGTTTGTCCGGATTTGTTGTCTCATTCGCTTCCGTTAAATCTGTACCTGCTGGAACTGGAACAACTAATTTACCATCACGTACTTCAACTTTTGTCGTACCATTATACCAACCATCAGCTTTCTTCGTTAGAGTAATTGGTGTTTTGCTATTTGGTAAAGCAACTTTTAATGAAGTTAATCCACCAATTGCACGTTCAATATTTTTTACTTCTGTATCAGCATTTCTATTTGTTCCATTGTTTGCATCATTATCTGCTATGTCTTTTCTTTCTCTTGCTTCATTTGTTAATTCAGTATTTTTTTCTGTAGGAAGAGAAACTAGCAATTCTTTCACTTGATTTTTATCAGTTTTTTCGCCATTAATACTATCTGTATGGACTGGTTCCACTGTAGGAGCAACAGGTTTGACAGTATCAATATAAATTGTTTTATTGTAGTAGTAATCAGGATTATCTGTATTTCTCAATCCATCCACCACAGGATGATAAATACCATTTGCATTTGATACATCACCAGTATTTAGAATTTTATTATTCTGAGCATCATTTAGACCATTTGGTAAAAATGTTTTAACCTTAAATGTAGCGGTACCACGATAATTATCTGAAGTTGTAAATGGTACTCTGAATTTACGTACACCATCATTCTGTCCATTATTAGAACCAACACCAACATACGGCGTATCACCATTGTTAGATTTTGATGTGTTATATTTTATTCTTAATTTTCTAGTAGTTGGATCCCAAGATATATTTTGTGGAGCAATAGGAGTATCGCCAAACCATACCCATCCCGTTGGGTTTTTAATATTATCTGGAAGTTCCACTCCTTCTGGAATTTCTATTTCTGTTTCTGCTGAACCATAAAGACGGATACCACCCACACTATTTACAGTAAATTCAAATTCACCGGTTTGTTTTGACTTATAAAGAGAGTCCTCTCCATACTTTCCTTCTTGTCTATTACTTTTAACATTAGTAGTCATTTCCGTACCAGTACCTACTGCTAGGTTAACTGCACCGACAAAATAACCATCAGTTACAGTACTGTTTGATTTTTCTAGATATGAATTATTAATAGCTGTACCATCATCTAAAGCTTCTATCTCTACTTTTATTCTACTTGTAGTTTTTGGAATTTCATAAATAGCACGATATTCAGTCCATCCATCTCCATTACCACCACTACCAGTCGGAGTGGAAATATGTTCACTTTCCATTTTTTCCCCGATTGTACGATCGTCTCTTATGCTAGAAATCTTTTCACCTGTAGCAGCATCATAAACAGTTATCTTAACTCTTTCACCAGTTCCTGCTGTTCCAGCGTTTCCGTAGGCACCACCAGTAATGGCACTCAAAAGAACCCTAGAATTACCATTAACAGGATATTCTTTAGAAATTTTTGTTCCCTTTTTACCCAATTCTAAATAATATCCTTTTGGTAAATTATGTGTACCTACCACACCTGAATGGTTAACACCATTTGCATAGTTTTGATTAGCCGCATTTACTCCTAATGGATTCCCTGGAACAGGAACTTCATTATCTCTTTGAGGTATTACGCCATTTAAATCATATATTTTAGAAGGTGTAGGATCAAATCCTGCTGGTCTATTAGGCGATACATTAGTAGGTGTCTCTGGCTTAATAGCTGTAACTTTCTCCCCACCTTCAATTTTCCAGCCATTCAATGCGTTATGATTATTTGCATCATCTGCTGTAATTTCTTTTTCTTTCCAATTATAAGTAAGGCTTCCTAGAATTTCTGTTGTACCACCTTGAGATGCGGTGCTTCGTGACCATTGCTTCCTTACTTCTCTATTTTTTTCTGTAGCATTACTGAAATCAATATCTCCAAATTGATTTTTTGCACTTTCAAATACACCATCAGCTGGGTTATTTCCTGATCCTAATTTATTATTATTCGTTGGCCCTTCTTTTGCAGGAATTATCGGATTTACAGTCGTATCAGCTCTAAACCCACTTTCCCCTTTACCAGGAATTGCTTTTCCGTTTCGTGGATCTTGGTTTTTATTTGTTTTTTCTACTTTAGCTTCTGTTTCTGATTTATCTTCTACAGCAGGAGACACTTTTGGCATGCTCTCAATTACAAAAGCCTTTTCTCCTAATCTTGCAACAGTTTTATCTACCTCTGCCTGAGTTGCTTTGTCATTTGCTGATAAAGCTTGAGCTTCTAATAGTGCTGCCTTTGCATCCTCAATAGTTTTTGATGTTTTATTACTAATTTCAACTTTATCGATAGCTGATTGAATACGTGAAATCGCTTCTGATAACTTACTGAAGTCTACCTTTGCAATATTTTCTGGTGCTACCCTATCTTCATTAACTAAAGCTTCAGCTGAAGTTACTACTGGTTTAGAAACTGGATCTTTAGAAGGAATTTCTTTTCCCTTAGCATCAGAGCTCGCAACATTCTCTTCGTGATTTAGGTTTTCTTGAGATGGCGATGACTGTTGATTAGACAAATTTGAGCTCGTTCTTGCATCGTTTCCTTGAATAGTGTCAGCTTTTGCAGTGGCTCCACCTCCAAACATCATAAGCGCAGCAATCGCTACCGATGCTGCACCGAAACTATACTTTCGGATTGAAAATCGTTGAACCTTTTGTCCATGATATTTTTTTATTCGTGAGTACATTACTACTCCTTTTCTTATATTTTTATTTACATCAAGAAAAGTCAGTAAAATCCTTAAATAGATACTAAGAAAATCCCTGACTTCACCTATTGTATAATATATATAATAACTCTATCTATTCACTATGTCAAGCAATTCGATATTTTAATTGATGTTAATATATAAAAAAGCAAAGATAATTAATAGCTTCAGAAATATGATTAACAACTTTCAAAAAAGATTAAAAATTACCTCATATTTACATAGAAAAAGGAGCGGATATGATATCCTACTCCTTATTCTTATCAGAAAATCTAATTAGAATTAGTCTTCTTTTTTCTTGCGAGCAACAAGTCCAAATCCACTCAAGACACCTAAAAGTCCAAGTGCTGCTAGGCTAGCATTGTCTGCTGTACCAGTGTTTGGAAGTTCTGCTTGTCCTTTAGCTTCTGATGAAGCTGCTGGAGCTTGTGGTGCTTTACCATTTACTGGTGCTGATGGCATCGTTGGAGTTGCTGAGTTAGCCGGTGTTGTTGGGTTAGCTGGGGCAGCTGGGGTTAGTGGGTTAGCCGGTGTTGTTGGTTGACTTGGGTCTGTCGGTTTCACCGGACTTGTTGGGTTTGTTGAAGGTCTTGCTGGTGAACCTGGTTGAGATGGAATGAGTGATCCTCCATTTGTAGAACCTTCTTTTTGAGGTCTTCCATTTGTAGTACGTTTAAATACATGGATAACATCGCCAGTTTCTTTAACGTTTATTGTTTCTACTAAGGCATATCCTGGGATCTCTCCAGCTGGGTTATCACCTTCAGCTAATGGTTTCACAGGTTTACCATTGACATCTACCCATACTGTCACTGGTTTCTTAGTTGCTGGTTTGAAGATGTGAAGTACTTTGCCTGTTTCTGGATCTTTAACAGTTCCTACTAATTCATAGCTTGGTACTTTACCTGCTGGTTGTGAACCTTCTTCTTTCGGACGAATAACCTTACCTTCTGTATCAACCCACTCTGTGATGTTGTTGATAACTGGTGTAGGAGTAAATACGTGGATTTGGTCTCCTGTTTTTGGATTTACTTTCGTTTCTACGAATTTATAATTAGGTACACTTCCTGCTTCTTCTGTTCCTGGTACAGCTGGTTTGATTGGGTTACCATTTACGTCTACCCATACTGTAGAAGGTTTGTCAGATGTTGTTGGTTTGAAGATGTGTGTTACTTTGCCTGTTTCTGGGTTTGTAACTGTTCCTACTAATTCATAGTTAGGTACTTTTCCTGGTACTTTTGATCCATCTTCTTGCGGACGGATTACTTTACCTTCTGTATCAACCCACTCAGTTACCTTGTTAACAACTGGTGTAGGAGTAAATACGTGGATTACATTACCAGTATCTGGATCTGTAGTTGTACCTACTAGTTTGTAGTTTGGTACAGTTCCTGCTTCTTCTGTTCCTGGTGCAGCTGGTTTCAATGGTTTACCATTGACATCCACCCATACTGTAGTTTTTCCTTCTTTAGTTACTGGTTTGAAGATGTGAGTTACTTTTCCTGTTTCTGGGTTTGTAACTGTTCCTACTAATTCGTAGTTAGGAGTTGATCCTGCTGGGTATGTTCCAGGTGTTACTGGTTTGATTGGGTTTCCTTTTTCGTCTACCCATTCAGTTGTCTTACCTTCTTCGATTGATTTCTTAACTTTTTCAGCTTCTTTCTTAGCCTCTTCCTTAGCTTTTTCTTTTTGCTCTGGAGTCAAGTTTGGATTTTCGTCAATCTTCTTCACTTTATTTTCTAGAGCTTTATCAATCGCTTCTTTCGCTTTTGGCTTGTCTTCTGGTGTAACAGGAGTTTTTTCTACATCTTCTTTACCTTTTGTTGTAGATTTTTCTACATCTTCAGGAGTTTTCGCTTCTTCCAATGCTTTCTTAGCTTTTTCTGCTGATTTCTTAGCATCTTCAATCGCTTTTTCTTTCTCTTCGTTTGTTAACTCAGGATTTTCTTTAATCTTACTTTCTTTTTCAGACAAAGCTTTATCGATTTCTTTAGAAGCTTCTTCTTTGACGTCTTTGTAAACATAAGTTACTTCTGTTGTTCCTTCTGTTACTTTACCAGATTCTTCACCCTTAGTTGAAGTTGGTACAAGTACATATACCTTACCATCTTTAGTAGTGATTGTAGCTGGTTTGTTATCACTTGTGTCATATGCTGAGCTTACAGATCCGTCAGTCGTATCTTTAACGTCTTCTGCGATTGTGTTACCCGCTTCATCAGTATAGTGAACGACTACGTTTCCTTTAATTTCTTTGTACACATATGTTACTTCTGTTGTTTTACCTGCTTCAACACTTCCGTTTTCGTTACCTTTAGTTGATGCTGGTACTAATTCGTATACTCTTCCTTCTGCAGTTGTAATACGAGTTGGTTTCACATCTTTATCCATAGTATTGTACGCTGCTCCTGGTTTACCATCTTTAGTGCCGACAACATCTGCTTGAATTTTGTTTCCAGCTTCGTCTACATAGTGAACTATTACTTGTCCTGCTTTTTCGTAAACGTAAGTTACTTCTGTTGTTCCTTCTACTACGTCTCCTGTTTCAGGTTTAGAGTTGTCTTTAACAGCTTTTTCTGTTAAGTAGTAAACTACACCATCTTTTTCAATTGTCGCTAGTTTATTGTCAGTTGTATCATATTTAGCATTTAGAGAAGCACCTTTAGTGTCTTCTTTATCTTCTGCGATTACATTACCTTCAGTATCAACGTAATGAACTACTACATCACCAGTTACTTCTTTATAAACGTATGTTACTTCTGTTGTTCCTTCTGTTACTTTACCATTCTCAGTACCTTTAGTTGCAGTTGGTACTAATGTATATTTCTTACCATCTTTTGTAGTGATTACAGCTGGTTTGTTATCAGTTGTGTCATATGCTGAGCTTACAGATGCGTCAGTAGTGTCTTTAACGTCTTCTGCGATTGTGTTACCCGCTTCGTCTACATAGTGAACTACTACGTTTCCTTTAATTTCTTTGTACACATATGTTACTTCTGTTGTTTTACCTACTTCAACACTTCCGTTTTCGTTACCTTTAGTTGATGTTGGTACTAATTCGTATACTTTTCCTTCTGCAGTAGTGATACGCGTTGGTTTCACATCTTTATCCGTAGTGTTGTACGCTGCACCTGGTTTACCGTCTTTAGTACCGACAACATCTGATTGGATTTTGTTTCCAGCTTCATCTACGTAGTGAACTACTACTTGTCCTGCTTTTTCGTATACATAAGTGATTTCTGTAGTACCTTCTACAACAGCACCGTTTTCTGGCTTAGAACCGTCTTTCAATTCTTTAGCTGTTAAGTAGTAAACAGTACCATCTTTTTCAAGTTTAGCTGGTTTGTTGTCAGTTGTGTCATATTTCTCACTTAGTGATCCATTTTCTACATCTTTCGTATCTTCAGCAAGTGTATTTCCTTCTGTATCAACGTAGTGAACGACGACATTACCAGTGATTTCTTTGTAGACGTAAGTTACTTCTGTAGTTTCTCCAGCTTTAACTTTACCTGTTTCATCACCTTTAGTTGATTGAGGGATTAATTCGTATACTTTTCCTTCTGGAGTAGTGATACGATTTGGTTTCATGTTGTTATCAGCAGTATTGTAGTCTGAGTTTGGTTTACCGTCTTTTGTATCAACAGCGTCCACTTGAATAGTGTTACCTTTCTCATCAGTATAGTGAACTACTACTTGTCCTGCTTTTTCGTAAACGTAAGTTACTTCAGTTTTACCTTCTACTACGTCTCCGTTTTCTGGTTTAGAGTCATCTTTAAGAGCTTTTTCTGTTAAGTAGTAAACAGTTCCGTCTTTTTCGATTTTCTCTGGTTTGTTGTCAGTTGTATCGTATTTAGCGTTTAGAGAAGCACCTTTAGTATCTTCTTTATCTTCAGCAATGACGTTACCTTCTGTGTCAACGTAGTGAACTACTACATCTCCAGTTACTTCTTTATAAACGTAAGTAACTTCTGTTGTTCCTTCTGTTACTTTACCAGACTCTTCACCCTTAGTTGAAGTTGGTACAAGTACATATACTTTACCATCTTTTGTAGTGATTGTAGCTGGTTTGTTGTCACTTGTGTCATATGCTGAGCTTACTGATCCGTCAGTCGTATCTTTAACGTCTTCTGCGATGGTGTTACCCGCTTCATCAGTATAGTGAACGACTACGTTTCCTTTAACCTCTTTGTAAACATAAGTCACTTCAGTAGTCTTACCTGCTTCAACAGCACCAGTTTCGTTACCTTTAGTTGATGCTGGTACTAATTCGAATACTTTTCCTTCTGGAGTAGTAATACGAGTTGGTTTCATGTCGTTATCAGAAGTATCGTATTTAGCTCCTGGTTGACCATCTTTTGTATCAACAGCATCTGCTTGAAGAGTGTTTCCAGCTTCGTCTACGTAATGAACAAGAACGTTTCCTGCTTTTTCGTATACATAAGTGATTTCTGTAGTACCTTCTACAACAGCACCG
>ENA-OWNK01000705-OWNK01000705.1-metagenome-genome-assembly--contig:-NODE-705-length-15328-cov-4.411380_pt1 | contig 15328 bp, 9 predicted proteins | sample MGYA00245343_ERZ651121 | MGnify/ENA primary metagenome ERZ651121 (study PRJEB26857, sample SAMEA4031775) | metagenome | biome: human; feature: oral; material: saliva | place: Philippines | collected 2014 | study... | reverse complement strand
AATGTCATTATCTATGCGATCAGCGCAATTTTCCGTACGAAATTCGCGAAAACTGCGCTATTCTCACTCGCCTTTTGCGAAGCGTGCAGCTTGTTCAGCGATGAGATCGGAGTCTTCGAAGTAGTTGATTTTCATTGCGCGGCGCACGTCGGCCAAGGTATCGGCAGCGACTTCGCGAGCGGCCTCGCTTCCTTTGCGCAGCACCTCGTAGATGGCGGGAATGTCCTTCTGCCATTCCAAACGGCTCGCACGAATCGGTTCGAGCGCCTCGTTGAGCACTTTCTCGAGGAACTTCTTGCACTTCACGTCGCCCAAACCGCCGCGCATGTAGTGTGCTTTCAATTCGTCGAGGTTCGCGTAGTCGGGCCAATAACGTGCAAAATGATCGTCCGTGCAGAACGCATCGAGGTACGTGAACACCACGTTGCCCTCCACGTGTCCCGGATCGTTCACCGAGAGGTGTTCCGGATCGGTGTACATCACCTTGACCTTCTTGGCCATTTCCTCGGCCGTTTCACTCAGGTAGATGCAGTTGCCGAGTGATTTCGACATCTTCGCCTTGCCGTCGATACCGGGCAGGCGCAGGCAAGCCGCATTGTTGGGCAGCATGATAGAAGGTTCCACCAGCGTGTCGCCATAAATGTGGTTGAAGCGGCGCACGATCTCCGTGGCTTGCTCGATCATGGGTTTCTGGTCTTCGCCGGCCGGCACCGTCGTGGCACGGAAAGCCGTGATATCGGCAGCCTGCGAAATCGGGTAAGTGAAGAAACCCACGGGGATGCTTCCTTCAAATCCGCGCATGCCGATTTCGGTTTTCACCGTCGGGTTGCGTTGCAGGCGGCTCACCGTCACCAGATTCTGGAAATAGAAAGCCAGTTCGCACAATTCGGGGATTTGACTCTGCACGAAAAGCGTCACCTTCTCCGGATCGAGTCCACAAGCCAAATAGTCGAGTGCGACCTCGATCACGTTTTGGCGCACTTTCTCCGGGTTGTCGGTGTTGTCGGTCAAGGCCTGGGCATCGGCAATGAAGACAAACATTTTGTCGTAGTCGCCGGCGTTCTGAAGTTCTACGCGCCGACGGAGCGAACCGACGTAGTGGCCGATGTGGAGACGACCGGTGGGGCGGTCGCCGGTGAGGATAATCTTATTGGAAGACATATTATTGCTGATTGATGGGACAAAATTACGATATTTGCCCGAATTGGACAACGTTCGCTTCCAAATTCCCCGCCACGCACCGTCTCACCCGCAGCCTTCTTCACTCGATCCGCACGGCCGACGCAACAAAATCGGATCACGGCCGACGGCAAAATAGAAACCCGTCACCCCTCTCGCCCAAAGGACGAGTAGGCGCGACGGGGCACATGAAAACAAAACGATGTTTATCTTGTGGAGCGAACGGGGATTCAGAAGGTGAAACCCGCACGCAGGGTGAAGCCGTCAAGGAAATGGAGGTTTTCCTTGTTGTCGGTGCGCAAACCGTTGGCGTCCACCACATAGCCGTTCTTGTACTGCAATTCCTGGTGCGTGAAACCGGCGCCGAGGGTGAAGTTCTTGTATTCCAAACCGGCCACGGCACTGCCGTAGAATCCGCCTTCGAATTTATCGCCGAGGGTGGGGATCGTCATACCGGCGCGCAGTCCGATGAAGGGGCGCACCGAGAGTCCGGTGGGGATGAGGAAACGCACGTCACCGTAAACGGGAATGAACGCAGCGTCGGCAAAGGCATTGTTGCTCGTCGCGAGGTGGTCGAAACGCTGTGCCATGGCTCCCAAGCCCACATAGGCAAAGCGATTGAAGCCGGCGCCCATGGAAACGGAGAATTCCGTGCGCGAAGTATTTTCGCGCAACACGCGACCCACTTCGGCATAACCGCGCAATGCCACATTGTCGTCGTTCGCGCCCGTCATAGATGAGGTGCTCATCGGACGGCGATCGATTTGGCTCATTTCGTCGCGCGGACGCAACTCGATGCGCGCCACATCGGTCAAACGATACACCTCTTGCGCGCCGCTTTGTCGGCGCACAGTCACCGATTCACCGTGATTGATGCTGACAATGCGGCAACGCAGTTCCTTGCCGTTGCGCAGATAGATCACATCGGGATCGAAACTCTGAGCAGCAGCGGAATAGGCAAAGCCACAAAGCAGGGCGAACAGGAAGAAAATCTTTTTCATTTGTAAGTATATAAGTTGAATGTTGTCCATCATCTATTCGTGCACTCGGCGCTTCCGAGGTCTTCAAAATCGGTAGCCGAGGCGCAGCGTGAAACCTTGCGTGTCCAATCCTTCGCGCACCGGCAGCCTACTCCACTCGCTCACGGCGTCACGATGCAGCCACACGCCTTGGTAGCCCATGCCGAACATCCAGTGGTTGAGCTCCACACCGGTGGTCAATCCAAAGAACGCACCGCCCGACACTTGTTCGCCGCCCAGCGGGAAAGCATAGCCCAAGCGCGCGTCGACATAGGGTTTCAATCCCGTGGCCAGCGGCAGCAGAAAGCGCCCTGCCGCATAGACGGGCAGTGCATTGGCCTCTGCATCGGGTTGTGCCACATAGCCCAGACCGGCGCCGACAAAAAGGAAGTTGCGCAGTTGCACACCGCCCGTGAGTTGCACGTCGTATTGGTTGGGTGTGGTGTAGCCCACTTCGGCATAGGCAGTCCAATAGGGCGAGGAGACAAAAGGCGAAAAACCGCGAAGGTCCACCACATTGAGCACTTGTGCGGGGAGGAACGTGAAGGATTGGCCTTCGGGCGTTTGCACTCGGATCATGCCGCCGCGCATCCGTTCGACGATGTGCCCGCGCACCACGCGACCATCACGCAGATACACATCGGCGGTTTCGGTCTGCTGGGCAGCGGCACCGAGCGTCGCCACGACGAGGAGAAGGAAAAGGAGCAAACGTTTCATTGTCTGAGAGTTATTCGCTTTGTAAGAACGATGTGCGACGCAAGCACTTACTCGCCGAAGGCGATCCGATGTCGGAGTGCTTCGCGGCACGCACCGCAAATATAAACATTTTGTGTCGTTCCAGAAACTTTATTCGCACATTTCGCACGGCGCGGCAACTTTGCAGCTGCACCGGCGCCCCCTTGTTTAGATCTGCTTCCGGTACCAACGGCCATAGCGCATGTAGTACAGCGCAGGCAGCAGGATAAAGAAAGAATAGAACGTTTCGCTCAGCCAAGCCACCGCCAAAGAACAGTGCTGTACATAAACCGCATAGTAAATGAAGGTGCAGTAGACCACGAGCGAGAGCATTTCGATGTAGAGCGAAGTGCGGGTATTGCCCGTACCCGAAATGGTTTGAAACGCCACAAAACCCGGGATTTGAAACAGGTAGCTGAAGGCCAGCACGCGCAGCGGAGCCACGCCCGCAGCGATGAGCGGAGCCTCATCGGTGAACACGCTCATCACCTCAGTCGGGAAAATCACAATGAGCAGCCACACCGGCACCAGAATGAAATAAGACAGGCGCACCACACGCCACATCATGGGGCGCACCGCTGTGGGACAGCCACTCCCCAAGAAATTGGACGCCAAGGTCGAAGCCGTCGACGCCAAGGCCGATACCGTCATGAAGGTGAAGCCCGAAATGGTGCGCATCACGTTGGTCACGGCCAGTTCGCGCTGCCCGAGATGCTCAATGGCGATGAAAAAGAGGAACCACGTGCTCAGCGACAGGAAACTTTGCACCATCATCCACAAGCTCACACTGAGCATCTTGCCGAGCAGACGCAATTTGAATTTCGGCAACCGATCGAGGGCGTAACGACGATAGTCTACTTTCAACACGGTGTAAGACACAAAGAAGAGCATGGAAATGCCGCTCGCCAGCGACGACGCAATGGCTGCCCCGGCGATGCCCAGCGCCGGACAACCGAAGTGTCCGAACACCAAAGCATAGTTGAGCACCACGTTGGCCAAGACCATCACCACGGCGTTGTATTTGAGCACTCCCGTCTGCGTGGTGCCCACAAAAAAGGCACGAAACAAACAGGCCACCATGCTGAAATATACGCCCCACATGCGCCAATCCAGGTAGGCCCAGGCGGCGTGATACACGGCATCGGACGAAATGATGGCGCGCAGCATCGCCGGCGCAAAGCACTGCGTGCCGACGAGCAGGAGGGTGGAGAGCAACGTGAGGAAGATCAGACTGTGCCAAAACACACTGCCGATGTCCTCGGGTTTGTTCTCGCCGTTGCGCCGCCCCATGAGGATTTGTGCCCCGGAACAGAATCCGAGAATCAACATGAACACGGCGATGAAGAAGATGCCGCCGAGTGCAGAGGCGCCCAACTCGACTTCGCCGACACGTCCCAAAAAGGCCGTGTCGGTCATGCCCACCAGTTGCTCAACGACCGAACTGAGCACCAGCGGGAAGGCTATTTTCCAAATATCACGATACGAATAACGCGGGCGACTTGAGTTGCCGTCCGTGCCTAAGATAGTTTCTTTCATTTTCATAAGGTGGCGCGAAGTTACACATTCGCGGCCAATCGCACACGCCGGCGCAGCGAAATAGTTGTATCTTTGCGCTCCAACCGATTCATTTTGCTCATGAGACTTTACTTTCTCGGCACCGGCACCTCGTCCGGTGTGCCCCAAATGGGCTGTTCCTGTGCCGTTTGCACCTCGACTGATGTGCGCGACCACCGTTTGCGCTGCTCAGCCCTGCTCGAAACCGACGACCATCGCCTCTTGCTCATCGACTGCGGGCCCGACTTCCGCACGCAAATGTTGCGCTTCATCGCCGAACACCCGCACCGCCCCGACTCTCCCCTCCCCTACCACGAACGGCACGTCGCCGAAATGAGCGACGAACAGGCCCGCGCCGCCGGACTGCACGAAGCGCCGCGCCTCCCCTACGCCGTGCCGGCACTCGAAGCCGTGCTCCTCACCCACGAACATTTCGACCACGTGGCCGGACTCGACGACTTGCGCCCGCTTTCGCACTTCAGCCCCATCGACGTGTGGGCCGAACCCAACGTGGCCGCCCCCATTCTCCGGCACATGGGCTACTGCTTTGGGAAAGACCACTACCCCGGTTCGCCGCAACTCACGATGCACGAGTTTTCCATCGACCAATCGTTCACAGCGGCCGGTGCCACCGTCATCCCCATCCGTGTGATGCACGGACGTCTCCCGATTGCGGGGTTTCGCATCGGCGATATGGCCTACATGACCGATCTCTCCGCGCTCCCCGACAGCGAATGGCCGAAATTGCGCGGCGTGCACACGCTGGTGGTGAGTGCCCTGCGCCACGAACCGCACCACACGCACCAAACCATCGAGCAAGCGGTGGAGATGGCGCGCCGGGTGAACGCCGAGCACACCTATTTCATCCACATGTGTCACCAGGCCGGCCGCCAGTGCGAGGCCGACCGCCAACTCCCCGAGGGCATGCGTTTCGCCTACGATGGCTTGGACATCGAGTGCTGAAGTAACCCGACCCGATCCCCCCAAAAAAAATCGCCTCTCGCCGCTCCGGCAAAACACCCGCAGCTTCTCCGAAAACAGCGGGTGTTTTTTGAATTCCGTCCCCACTTTCGTCGACCGCACGGGGTGAACCCGAAGGTGCACACGCCACTCGCGCACGCGCGTGTACGCGCCCGTCAGTCGGTTTCCGTTTTTCACCTTCACCCTTCACCGACAGCCGTCGTTTCGCTCTTCGACAGGCGTTTAGGGGTGAAGGTTCGGGTGAACTTGTGTGCGATCGTGGGCTTCACCCGCGGGTGAAGCATTCAGGCCAAAAACCTTCACACTTATCGCACTATCAATCTGCAACTTACGGCATAGGGGTGAAGGAGTGAAGGAAAAAAACGAAAACCGCCTGACGCGCGCACGCGCGAGGAAGCGGTCTTAGACTTCACTCCGCGCGACGAAAAACGGCGGTCGTCCGCACGGCGGCACCATGCGCTGTGGCCGGCGTTCCTCTCGCGCCGTTTGCCTCCGCACATCGTGCGGTTCCTCCGTTGTCCCCACCCGACGAAAAGCCCGCCGACCTCCTTGCTGAGGTTGGCTGGCTAAGGTGGCGAGCCGGTCGGTTGCGGACGACGGTCAGTGCGCCGCCGAACTTAGTGTCCGGCCGGGATGTTGCGGGCAGGATCGATACTCAGATTGCGCAACGCGGTGTAGTACCGGTTGCTTTCGTTGCAGACGAAAGAGCATCCTACGCCGTCTTCGGCACTGTCGAGTGAGGATTTCCGTCGCTCAATGTTCTTGATGGACGGCAAAATTTGTTCGGGCAGCACCTCCCAATTGACGATCCGCTCGAAGCCGTCTTTGATCAAACACTCGCCTCCCGATTGCAACGACGTGCCTTTGGGCAGGCGGTTCACGCTGTCTAAGCGCATCGCATAGCCACCACGGGTGTCGGAGGTGAGCGTGAAGAGCACATCGCTCTCTTGTGCGATGGTGGCAAACACCAAGGGTTGGTTCGCAGCGCGCTTCAACTCCTGATAATCGGTCTTGTCGAGGAGGTTGCGCAGGGGAATGCGCACGAGACTTCCGTCGGCGTAGCCCAGAATCAACCAGGCTTTCTGCTCGTTTTCGTGAATGGCCAGTGTGAGCAATTCGTCCGATTGCATGCCATAATAGTCGGAAGTCAATTGTGCTGTGTTGTCCTCGAAGAACGTGAGGAAACGCACGGGAACGATGTAGCCCTCTTCACTGTCCGTGAGGGCATTGTTGCGGAGGGTGTCCGTGGCGATTCGAAAGGCCGGGGCTTCGACGAGCGCATCGGTTGCGCTTGCGGCTTTCGGTTCGGCGACGGGGGTCGAGGGTGCGGGGCTCGACGTCGATGCTGCGGATTCGTGCTCCGCCTCAACTGTCTCAACGTCTTCCGCATGCGCGAGGGCGCGGCGCTCATTCTCTTGTTCGTAGAGCCGGGCTTCTTCGCTTTTCGAAATCGGCCAAGAGTTCACCTTCAAGCAACACGTTTTCGGAACCTTGTCGCTCGAAGACCTTCCCTTCCCAGCGTGTGAGTTCGACATGCGGGTGGAGCACTTTCACCTCAAACACTTTTTTCCCTTCCATCTCACGACGTTCGATTTGGAAAATGTCGTCGGAGGTGTGGTCGGGGCCGAAGGCATCGCGCACGGCGACGCGGATGTAGCGTTCGTATTCGTCATACGGGTCCTTGGTACCGATGTTGCTGAATTTATAGTACGCCAAGTCGTTGTCGATCCCCACGGGGATGCCGTGATCGTTCACGCCGAGATAGAGGGTGCCGCCCTGGGTGTTGAAGAAAGCGCTGAGTGTGCGGAGCACGTTGTGGGTTTGCTTTTCGATGTCGGGCTTCATCCCATTGTTGGGCGGGAAGACAAGGCTGGTTTTAAACTCGGTTTTGATGCCTTCGCGACCAATGCTTTTTTTCTCTTGGCCTTCGCGTGTGATGTGCAGCAGCTCGTCGATGCGTTCCAAGATGTCTTTGTGCGTCTGACTGAAGCTGTCTCTGCTGAGCAAATTGGCTGCCATGACCATGGCTGCGAGTTCGCGCACCAATTGGCTCGCGCCTTGGTGTGTGCAATCGAGCAACCCGTTCTCTTCATCGGCATGCCCGATGCGGCTGAGCACGTAGAGCACATCGAGGTCTTCGAGCAGATGTCCGTCAGCCTTACTGCTGGCGGCGCGATATTGTTGGATTTGCTCGGCGTGCGCTTCGTCGATGCGGTGATTGATCGCATAGAAATTCAACATGCCGAGCAGTTCACGCCACTTGTCGTAGAAGGCGATGAGCTGCTCGCGGCCGGTGAGTTTGGCGAGCAACCGCACGGCCGATACATAGTGGAAGCGACGCAGCAAGTTTTCTTCGCTCATGGCCACATGGTTCAAAACGAGCATGAGTTCGTCGAGCTGTTCGGCTGTGAACAGCGAATTGGCCACAAATACCTCTTCTTCCTCGGTGGGTGCCTCCTGTTCGTCGGGGCCTTCGCCGAAATGCCTTGCCCAATTGGCCACTGCATTGACCTGATCGAGATGCACATAATCGACAATATCCACGATTTCCACGGGAACGAGACCGGGCTCCGCGGCCCCCAGCAGCGTTACGCACACGACTTTCCCAATCAGCGGACGGCCGTACACTTTGCCCGAATCCTCTCCCCAATTGTCACATAGGCACTGATTGAACTCGTCGGCGTTCTCGAAAAAGACGCCTAATCCGTTTTCGGCAAAACCGACCCAGCCTCCATTTGCGTGACTTACCACCAGGCAATTTAGCTGTTCGCCGAATTTTGCAATCTCCTTCAAATCTTCCTGCAGCACATTTTTGGTCGAGAAAATGTAGCGACCATCGGGGGTGATGCCTTCAATCAGGGCTATGACGCAGAGCTGTTCGCCGTTGGGACCGCGGAAGGGGTTGATGCCGTTGAGGTACTTCACATTGTAAGGCGCAAGGTTGCCACCGGGAAGCAAGCCTTCTCCCTCATAATAATCGTCGTCGATGCGACAGAGCAAGCGATTGGGATTCTCCGGATCGATGGCATAGGGAGCGATGCGCACCTCGTCTCCGCGCTCGGGCCGTTCTTTTCGGCGGACTTGCCGAAGTTGTTCTATCGTGGAATGGCGGCTTTCCAATTCGCGTTCCAGCTCGTTCCACAGCCGGTGGGCTTCGGGCAACGACTTGAGCGCAGCATTCGGCCAGTTGAGTTTCTTCTCGGTGAAGAACTGCAATCGATCCCAGAGCATGATTGCGGGCGGGAGCACGGCTTGTTTGCTCTCGCAACGGAGTGGTGCGACACTGATGCCGGACGAATCGGCGGTGAGGCGAATGCGATCCGTCAAATAACTTTTGTTGTAATCGGGCAGGTCTTCTTCTGTCACCTGTTCGGAAAGGCGCGACGCGATGAGAGAAAGTTGGTTGACTTGGTCCCAGCTGAAGCACGAAGCCGCCGAAATGGCCATCGCGTCGGAGAGCGAAAGCACGGAACGCCGGAGCAGGTAGTCGGGCGAGCCGGTGCTGAAGCAGGCGGCCATGCGGTAAAGACGGGCGTAGCTGAGCTGGGCGTCATACAAATCGGCATCGCGTGCGGGATCGGCCAACAGCAGTTGGATGGCGAGCGCTTTGAAGACGTTGCGGAAGTCGGGGCGCTTGACATCGGTGGTGTTGGCCACCTCGTCATAGAGTTCGGAGATGTAGAAATCCAACAGGCGAATGAATGCGCGGCGGAAAGTGTCGGTTTTCCAGTAATGCTCTTCGGCAGAGGTGACGATGTCGAAAAATTTGCCCATCCGCTGTTCCATGAGATCGGGCAACAGATTGAAAATGCACATCATGACCTCGAGTTTCTCGGCGGCATGGTAAACATAGTGCGAGATCTCGAGGTGGGAAAACAGGGAGTCGATGACCTTGATGTGTCTACCCACCGCGATGTACTCGACGGCACTGTGATAGAAGGAACATTGCTCGGTGAGGGTGGTGAGACGTTCTTGGAAAATGCCCCGTTGCTCTCCGCAATCATTGAGTACGGTGGTAGATTCCAGCACATTGCGTATCGCGTCGCGTATTTCACGCAGCACACGTTCCATCTGCGCATAGTCGTCGCAAAGTTCGATATCGGAAGCGAGGTCCGGTTTGGAGGTGAGCTGACGAAGCACTTTGCGCACCCACTTACCGGCCATGCGCTCGGAATAGGCGTTGTTGGCAATGACGAGACGGGCCAGTTCGTCGACATCCCAAGCTGTAGGGCGCTGATCGCCGAGCTCATGGATGAGAGCGGCCGAAAGCGTTTGCTCATTGAATGGGGAAGCGGAGTCTTCGGACGGCGATGTTCCACTCAGCAATTCCAATTTCAAACGACCGTCGCGTATGTTTTCCACGCGACAAGTCACGACCTGCCGTTCGAGCAGGACGCGGTCGGTGTTCAGACGAAAATAGAGTCCGTAGCGATCTTCGACTTCGTAATAATGCTTGTCGGCATAAGCTCTCCGCACCACAAATTCGTAATCGCATCCTGATGAATAGCTCTCTTCCAAATAAGGTTGCAAATCTTGGACGATGTGCACTTTTTTTGCTTCGTCGACACTGACAAGACAATGTATTTCCTTCGGTTCGGGCTGCGTCTCTTGAAAAGGAAATAATCTGACTCTGTAATTCGCACCTTTATATTCGACGTTGAAATACTTCTTACCATAATGTGTGAGAGTTCTCGGCTCGTGGAAGGTTATTTTCTCAGGGGATGCCATACGAAATAAAAAATAAAAGAGATGAATAAGATAGACAACCGCCGCTCACCGTGCGGGCGCCGGCTGTGTTTTTCTGATTTGTTCGCCCAAAGTTACCAACAAATATCATTCCACGCCTATATATCGGGAGCTTTCTCTCGCAGTTAACCTTTTTCGTGTCTTCGGGGCGGAAAAGGAAACGGCTGTGGGGCGCGTGAAACCAAAAAACACGGAGAACCGTCGGCGAGACCGTTCTCCGTGTCGAATGAAGTCAGAAGCGTGCCGAGAATTGCACGTCGAAAGTGTTGTAGTCGCGATCGGCTCCGGCTCGATCGTGCGTGTGGGTGTAGTTGAGCTGGAACAGATAGTTCTTGCCCAGACGGTAGTTGGAGGAGAATCCCCAATTGGTTTTCAGTCCTTGCCAGGTGCTGGCGTCGTCGCGGTAGCAGTCCCAGCGACCATAGAGTTTCATGCGTTCGCAACCGGGGACGGGCACACCGGCCAGCACGTACCAACCATCGCTCTCGTTGGCGCCGCCCTTGGTGGTGCTGCCGTGGCTGTGCACATATTCGCCGCGGGCATCCCAACGACCTTCATATTTGAAACCGAGGGCGTAGCGCTTGCGCTCCAAACGGTGGGTGGGATTGGCGGGGTCGGTGAAACGGCCGTTCCAACCAAAGCCGCCGACGGAAAGGCCATCGATCGGACAAACCCACAAACCGCCGATGAGATCCTTGAAATGGTCGATGTCGGCGTGGTTGATGCCCTGGCCGTTGAAGAGACCGACCTGATAGTGCAGGAATTTGCGACCGCTCGAAAGGGGAAGGAGGTCGCCCATGATTTGCACACCCGCGTCGCGACCGTTGGAGGTGTGTTCGCCGATGCGGTCGTTGAGGCTCTGCAATTTGGAGGCGACCTGCGAGAAGCTGCCGAGACCGACGGCAAGAGGCGAGAGGGGTTTGTCGAAGCCGAAGGGGCGGTGGAATTGACCGATGCGCACTTGGAATTCGGAGTATTTGCGCGATTCGACATAGGCATCGAGCAGACGAGGACCTCGGTCGACGCCGGGAGCGCCACTCATCTCGAGTTGAAACCGGTAGAAGACATCGCGCCACACATAGCCGCTGCCGTAGAGGCGGAGGTAGCGCATGGAGAAATTGCTGGCGGTGGAGGCACCCTGACGATCGGTGACCTCAAACTTGGAAGTGAGGTAGCCTCCGAATGTGATCGAGGGTTTGAAAGCGGGAAGACTTTCGGGCGTTTTTGCCTGCGCTGCGCTGACGTGTGCGAGGCTGTCGGCCGGTGTGAGACGGGCATTCGGCGTTTCGGCCGGTATGGCCGCGGCTGAACCGGCACACAACGTGCCTAAGAAACAAAGAAACAGAGTTTTCATTTGGAGCTAAACGGTTTGTCATGCAAAATTATGAAATTCTCGAGAGATATGCAGCGGAAGAAAAGAGAAAAGCGTATGCAGACCCACCTCACCGCCTCGAAAAACTGCATAATTGGCATCTCATATACAATTGAGAGAAGGAAGGACGTGGACTTTCAACCTGTTTTTGCAATCTATACTATCAAAAAAGAGGGAAAAGGCTTGGTGTCTCGGCGTTTTCTGACTACATTTGCAAGTAGAACAATAAAATAAGAATAAAACAAGCATCCTCATGGAAGAAATACTCGAAAAGCCTTATGTGATCGGGCTCGACATGGGCGGTACGAACTCGGTGTTCGGCATCGTGGACCAACGCGGCACGATTATTGCGCAAACGGCCATCAAAACGAAGGCCTATCCTGATGTCAAAGACTATGTGAAAGCGGCTGTGGAAGCGCTGCAACCTGCACTCGACGTGGTGGGCGGCATCGACAACATCCGCGGTATGGGTATCGGCGCGCCGAGCGGCAATTTCTATAATGGTACGATCGAACGCGCGGCGAACCTAATTTGGCAGGGCGTTGTTCCGATCTGTGACCTCTTCGAAGAGGCGCTCGGGGTACCTTGTCGAGTGACAAACGATGCCAACGCGGCGGCCTTGGGCGAAATGACCTACGGCATTGCACGCGGAATGAAGAACTTTATCATGATCACCCTCGGCACGGGTGTGGGTTCGGGCATCGTGGTGGATGGTCGCGTGGTGTATGGTTCGGATGGTTTCGCCGGAGAACTGGGTCACGTGGTGATCGACCACACGGAAGCCGGACGCGAATGTGGATGCGGACGCAAAGGCTGTCTCGAAACGTACTGCTCGGCGACGGGTGTGGCGCGCACGGCACGCGAATTTCTCGCGAAAAGCGATGCGCCCTCTCCGCTCCGCGACTTGGATCCCGAATCGATCACCTCGTTCGACGTGTTCCAAGCTGCTGAAAAGGGCGACAAAATCGCTTTGGACGTCTTCGAATACACCGGTACGCTGCTCGGACGCACTTGCGCTGACTTTGCGACCTTCAATACGCCCGAGGCGTTTGTCTTCTTCGGCGGATTGGCCAAGGCGGGCGAATATCTCATGGAACCGCTACGCAAAGCGTACGACGAAAACGTGCTGAAAATCTTCAAAGTGAAGGCTATGCTCCTCATTTCGACCCTCAAGGGTTCGGAAGCTGCCGTACTGGGCGCCTCGGCGCTGGGATGGGAATAAAACTCCCCTCCTCTTCCCCTTCTTCTTCATAACGGATTTTACGCTCCCCCGTTGAAGCTTGCGCTTCGGCGGGGGATTTTTTTATTTTGACCGCATTGGGGAATGATACGTCGATCGGCCATTACGGGTAAGGTCGCGATAGGTGGTGCACAAGGAAAGGGGAATGTCCGGAAAAATGGATGAGGCGTGCCTTTTCCTCCTGAGCGGGCAGCCACGGCCGTCGCCGTTCGCCGCAACGGCACAAAAAAGCTCTCGAGAACTCGGAGTTCTCGAGAGCTTGCTATTAATGTGAGAATGAAATGGGCTTATTTGGCTTCTTCCACAGCGGCCTGTGCAGCTGCAAGGCGGGCGATGGGCACACGGAAGGGCGAGCAGCTGACGTAGTCAAGGCCTACGCGGTGGCAGAACTTCACAGAGCTGGGTTCACCGCCGTGTTCACCGCAGATGCCGCACTTGAGTTCGGGACGTACGGAGCGACCTTTCTCGACGGCCATGCGGATGAGCTGGCCGACACCTTTCTGGTCGAGCACCTGGAAGGGATCGACTTTGAGGATCTTCTTCTCAAGATAGACGGGGAGGAAGCTGGCGATGTCGTCGCGCGAATAACCGAAGGTCATCTGCGTGAGGTCGTTCGTACCGAAAGAGAAGTATTCGGCGCGAGTGGCGATGCGGTCGGCCGTGAGGGCAGCACGAGGAATTTCGATCATCGTACCCACCTTGAAGTCTACGCTCACGCCTTCTTCGGCGAAGAGTTTGGCGGCCGTGTCGCGGATCACTTTCTCTTGGCTTTCGAATTCGTAGAGAATACCGGTGAGGGGAACCATGATTTCGGGATGCGGATCGAGACCTTCCTTCTTCAGTTCGACAGCAGCACCGAGAATGGCACGCGTCTGCATGGCGGTGATTTCGGGATAGGTATTGCCGAGACGGCAACCGCGGTGACCGAGCATGGGGTTGGCCTCAACGAGTGAGTTGACGCGCTGGCGAATGTATTCGACCGTGACGCCCATGGCTTTGGCCATTTCTTCTTGACCGGCTTGATCGTGGGGTACGAACTCGTGGAGAGGGGGATCGAGCAAGCGGACATTGACGGGTTTGCCGTCCATGGCACGGAAGATGCCGAGGAAGTCGGCCTTCTGGTAAGGCAGGATCTTCTCAAGTGCCTTTTCGCGTCCTTCGGCTGTTTCGCTGAGAATCATTTCGCGCATGGCGACGATCTTCTCGGGTTCGAAGAACATGTGTTCCGTGCGGCAAAGTCCGATACCCACGGCGCCGAATTTGGCTGCGACGAGGGCGTCTTGCGGCGTGTCGGCGTTGGTGCGCACTTGCAAACGAGAATACTTGGCGCAGAGATCCATCAATTCTGCGAAGTCTCCGCTGAGTTCGGCAGCTTCGGTGGGGATTTCGCCGGCATACACGCAACCGGTCGTACCGTTGAGCGAGATGAAATCGCCTTCTTTGAGTGTGAGTCCTTCGATCTTCACGGTGCGTTCCTTGTAGTCGACGATGATGCCGCCGGCTCCGGAAACACAGCATTTACCCATACCGCGCGCTACGACAGCAGCGTGAGACGTCATACCGCCGCGCGCCGTGAGGATGCCTTCTGCGGCTGCCATACCGGCGAGGTCTTCGGGCGAGGTTTCGATGCGTACCATGACCACTTTCTTACCTGCGGCGTGCCATTCTTCGGCATCGTCGGCGTGGAATACGATCTGGCCACAAGCGGCACCGGGCGAAGCGGGCAGACCGCGGGTGATTTCTTTGGCACCGGCCAAAGCACGCTTATTGAATACGGGGTGGAGAAGTTCGTCGAGCTTGTTGGGTTCGCAACGTTCGATGGCGGTTTTCTCGTCGATGAGGCCTTCGTGGAGGAGATCCATGGCGATCTTCACCATGGCCGTACCCGTACGCTTACCGTTGCGCGTTTGGAGGAACCAGAGTTTGCCTTCCTGCACCGTGAACTCCATGTCTTGCATGTCGCGATAGTGCTGTTCGAGCTTGTGCTGGAGGCTGTCGAGCTCCTTATAGATTTCGGGCATGGCCTCTTCCATCGAGGGGAATTTGGCGGCGCGCTCTTCTTCGCTGATGCCGGCATTTTCCGCCACATGGGCTAAATCCGGGCCCATCTCCCCGCCGTAGAGGACGGGGATTTCAAGGACTTCGCTCGGGGGCAGGGCAGTCGTATCGATGGAAGCCGCAAGTTCCTTGAGCGTTCCGAGCAGCCGGTCGCAGGAAATGCGATCGGGGTCATAGTGTATCATCAGGGAGCAGTAGGTCGGGACCGTCTCCACGATGCCCGGAACCTTGCGCTCCGTGAGGAGCAGCTGAAAGGCGCGTATGGTCCGGTTAACCTCTTCGGAGATGCGGTCGCCGAAAACCGCACTGACCGCCGTGTCGCCGTTCAGCAAAAAGCGCGGCGTTGCTAAATTGGTCATAGGGAACCTTTCTTCCGAGAATTAGGAGAAGAGCTTTCCGAGATTCGGGAGTGCCGTGATCGCGAGGTAGCCCGCGAAGAGCACC